>Ga0307515_10005419_pt1 | contig 25854 bp, 31 predicted proteins | sample 17_EM_MG_FD_194513 | JGI IMG/M metagenome (GOLD analysis project Ga0307515, IMG submission 194513) | Populus trichocarpa ectomycorrhiza microbial communities from riparian zone in the Pacific Northwest, United States - 17_EM | ecosystem: Host-associated > Plants > Roots > Unclassified | place... | reverse complement strand
TCCTTGATCCAGGATTACTACGTGGGGTGAGAGGGGTGATAAGACTACATTCCGATGTCTTCTAAACGCCAGACGTTAACGCAGGAACATAATACTCATGAAACGCAACATTCAAAGAAAGTGTTACCGCATCTCTTGTGATCATGCGAACTGATAGCGATTATGTGGCTGCTTAGGTTTCGAGCAAGTCCACAAGCTCGTACATGATCTACAGCAGCTTGCTAAGAACTCTGGTCACGAACAGCCCTTGTTGATCGGCATCGATCAAGAAAACGGTATGCATACGGCTCCAGACCTCCCTCTCCATGCGGATCTGATGCAATTGATGCAGGGCTCGTATCAGGATTCAGTATCGGCTCTGGGGAAGTTGGGACTCAGTTGTACGTCGAATCTCGGTAGCAATGGGTGCATCAAAGAAACTCACACACTTACTACGCGTACAGCCCCGGAGCGATGTGCATTGCCGCGACGGGCTCAACAGAGCTCGCGGAGGAGGTCACCAGAGCTTCCGGTTCCGAAATGAGGCTTGTTGGAATCAACTGGGTCTATAGTCCGGTTGCAGACGTCAACACCGACCCAAGGAACCCGGTCATTGGCCCGCGCTCCTTTGGAGACGGTAACACGACCCACATCCCCTCCCACGATCTTTCTCAAAGATACCCACAGATCCCACCAGGGTGGGAGAATTCGCCCGTGCCGTAAGCCGTGGCCTAACCGCCTCTGGCATCGCACCATCTGCCAAACACTTCCCTGGACACGGAGATACCCACGTTGATTCTCACCTCGCACTCCCACGCATTCTCAAGTCCCTAGACGAACTGCGACAGGAGGAACTGGTGCCTTTCAGGTCGCTCATCACAGGGGACGTCGCCACCATTATGACCGGTCACATGGCGCTGCCCAAAATCACCGGCTCAGATATTCCATCTTCCCTTTCCAGGGAAATCACTACAAACCTTCTCCGTAGCGACCTGGGGTTCAAGGGTGTTATCGTCACCGATTGTCTCGAGATGGACGCTGTAGCTGGGACGTATGGCGTAGAGAACAGCGCTCTGATGGCCTTAGATGCCGGTGCAGACGTTGTAATGATCTGTCATACCCCTGCAAAACAGAAAGGCGCTGTCGAGCTTATACAAGCAGCTGTGGCAAGCGGAGAATTGACCCTTGATTGCCTACGGGAAAGCAACCACCGGATCACGCATCTCAAGTCCAAATTCGCCGGAAGCTGGTCGGAAGTCCTTAACCCCGTGTTCGATTCCGGGAGGAAAGTTCAGATCAAAGCCGAAAGTGCCGCCTTGAGCGCGTCTGCGTATTCAGCATCTACTGCATTGGTTTCCGATCCTGCTGGCGTCTTGCCAGTTTCTGGAGGGAGCGCTTTGATCCTCTTCACTCCGGAGAACGAGTCCCTTAACCGTGCCGTGGATGACACGGAAGACCAGACCAAGGATGGGAAAACCAGGAACAAGGCTGCCCCTTCTGACATATCCTTCGCCTCTTTCATCTCCGCGCGAACTCGGAACATGCACCACGTCGTTTACACGAAGAATTTTACCGTCACGAAGGAGTTGGTCAGGCATCTCTCGGTCGCCCGTTATATTGTTTTCACCACCCGCAATGCCGATCGGAGTGCCTGGCAGTTGAGGGCTCTTTCGGCCATTGCTGAGGTAAAAAACCCTGACACTAGGGTAATCGTCATCTCTACCTGCGCACCCTACGATCTCCTAAACGCCAAACTCGATTTCCCATTTGTGTATCTCGCGACCTTCGAGTTCACTCGTCCCGCGCTAGAAGCCGCCACCAAGGTGATTTTTGGCGAGGCCGAACCCACAGGGAAGGTTCCTGTCCTTGGCGGAAACGTCCTATGAAACTGGATCGAGTAATACCTTCTGTGTGGTTGTACGTGACCTGTCCGCTTTGCAAAAACACCAGTATCGGTGAAACCAAGAAACGCTATGCACAATAATTAGTGACTAGGATGTGCCAGAGAATGACAGACATGGTGAAGAATGACAAATTCGTAATCATATCGACGCATCAGAGAATGCAAAATACAAAGAAATGCCGGAGTAGATGAACCGACATTGCATCAATCAATCAAATCAACAGGCATGCCCTCGACAGCAGCTTCCAGCGACTCCCAGTTGTTCGCGACAGCTTGGGTAAAGATGCGTTCGTCTCGTGAGAAAGCCTGGACAGCCAAAGCCAGCAAAGTGTGTTCCCGATTGTGCAACACAACCCGCAGTTCATGCCACATGCTAGGATTTGGACGTTCAGGCCAGGTATGATCGTAAGGCAAAAGCAAACCAGCTCACCAGGCACGTATATAGACCCTTCTGTTGAGCTGGGCCGTGATGATAGCCTGATCATTCTCGATATTTTGCGCGAGTTTATTCGCCTCGATTTCCCAACCGTCTTTCTTCGCGTCTTCGATAGATGTGTGCTTGGCCTGGGCGGATTCTACGCGTTTCTTCAGACGCTCGACTTGGTCGATAGACAATCGCGTTTGTCGGAAGAACAAGTCACGCATAGCGATGTATAGATCCCTTTGAGCCTGGAGAAAACATTAGTGACCGGCGCGTGAATCCAAGAGCCCGACCCGCCTTCAATGATTCCAAAGTCCCATGCTGGAGTCCCCGTGTCTGAAAACGTTTTATCAGCTGCTGCTTCTAAGGGCGAAATCGGAAGGGACTCACCCGTTGATCCACAAGATCAGCCTGGGTCTGAAGATGCTGGGCTACAGTTTCGATGCCCTGCTTCAGCCCATTTGCCAACTCGCACCCGTCGCCCCTCCAACACATAGGCTGGTTCACTTCATTCAACGCCTTGAAACTGGTAGTCAACCTTGAAAGATCGGCCTGATCGTCCGAGGAGAGAATGGAATCGGACAACGACGTGAGGGAGGGCGTAAACGAGAAGCCGGACAAGATCGATGAAGCATCGGAAGTCGGGGGAGAGAACGGAGTCGTCGGGAGGTGAGTGGGAAGGTACATGCGACGAAGGAGCTGTGGGCCTCGTACCGCTGCAGCTTCACGCCTCTTTATTATGCGCTCTGCCAAGATACATATCTTCTGCCACTGTTCGATCAGCTGTGGGAGTTTGACACGGACAGTCCTGAAACTTCATTCAACATAACGAGGAAAATCGGGAAGTCTTGAGCTTACTGGAGTTTCTCATCCAAGTCACTAGGAATAGCCATTTCCTCGACCCTGTCAATTCGCTTCCCAGTGGACTCTTCGTCGAGGTTGATCGATGTCTGTTTACGCCAATGTTCGAAGGAGCTCTCCGTGAGGAACGCGAGAAGGACCCCGTCATCCCTAATTATTGGATGGTTGACGACATAGTTGAGGAACCGGGCCAACCCTCGTCTGTAGCAGTTGTCGTCAGTAGCAGTTCCACATATAATTCCAAATGGTTGCCCACCTCCGTTGCTCGAGGAAATGTTCGTCAGCTACATTCCTGTTAACTCCCAATCTTTAAATGCAAGGCAACATCAGACTTACGTCCGATCCGTTTCGGGGGGAGGGCGGGTAGCAATCGGAACGGATACCTCCTCACGAGGCAATCCCACAAGAAAGCAAACTCGGAGTATCTCCGATTCACGGACGCACCACGCTGCACATGTAACCGCAGGTCAGGGGGCTGAACGTCTCGCAGCTTGCTACGCAATTGGACTTACGTCGGACACGACCTCATACACAATATACCTGTTCAAAATGAACCCCTGCGGTCCAAGGAGGTTCACTTGAACCTTGGCTTGATTCTTCCACCAACCATAAGGGAGTCCACTGCCGGCGACAACACTAGGGCCGCCGCTGAAAGGGGTATCCGGGGGAACTGTGACACCGGGGGTGGTAGCGCCCCACGGATCTTCTGAGTTATACGAAACGGCACGATTTGGGGTTTCCCGTGTAGGGTTCTGACGGGCGAATTGCAACGCCGCGGCGTTGGTAGTTGATGAAGGTAGAGAATCGAGATGAAGACTAGGTTCGGGGAGGGTGTTCTGGGATGCAAGTGCTGCGACTTGTTCGACGCTAATATCTAGGGGGTGTCGTTGGGTATGCTCCTCTAACACTTTTTGGGAAAACGCACCTTTGCCGGTCTGAGCAAGAGCTACCAACGCGAGAGCAACAAAGAATTCCAGCTGCGATACCCTTGGCTTATTGCTCACGAGACTGATGATCTACAGCCAAAAGGGTTCTGATCCAACTTTCAAGGTGCGGTGGCTTTGTAAACGAACCTTGTCAACTACGGCGGCAGGTAGCAAAGATGTCTGAAGCACACGAGACAGTGCATTGACCGTTGTATCTCCCGAGCCCGTTGGGTCCACCGCCGCGAACGCCTTGTGATAAATCGGGGGAACCACCGCATCAGCTTTCCACGTCAAGCCACAATCCCACACGAAAGTCAGGAACGATACCGTCGGTCACAAATCGCCACAAACGCAACCGCGAGATCGGTGGATCCAAATATCCCACAAAGTCAGCCTCAATCTACCCAATTTCTGGGGCCACCGGACATGGCCACGGAGAGAGATGGACGTACAAATCACAGCCTTGAACAGCGACTGCCCGTTCGAGTTCTGCGTAGCAGGTACGGGGGGTGGTGAAGGGGAAGGTGCCGCGCTCCAAGGATCCAATCCGTCGTCGTACACCGAGTTCGCGAGCGGGTTTTCGTCGACGAAGCTGCCCCCGAGGCCATTCAGGTTCGTTGATCCGGATCCGTAGGGCTGGGCCGGCCGAGGTGCGTTAAACATGACGAATTTCGTTGGCCAGGAGATATTAGAGTGTGGGTGGGCCTGCCCTCGTGAATCGCAGTCCGCCTTGTAGGCTGTTCGGCTTAACTCCACTGATCGCCCAGCGCGCGGGGATGAATGATGTGTCACGCTGATGTCACACTCCACGAGGCGAGGCCACCCGCAGTCGCATGGGATTTACATTTTACAGCTGGGAACGGTAGTTTATTCATTGGCTGACTAGGTGTAGCAAACGGTACAGAACCCAGGTTCATGCTCAAGTAGGTATACGGAGAAAGAGTCAGAGCATACTAGATCAGAACACACGAGAAGAAGAAAAATCGCTTTGCAAGAAAAGCAAGGTGATCAGATCCACCCCCACACACAAGCTTTTCACAGATCAGCTATCTCCTTTGAGGCAAAATGAAGTGTCCAGCTCTTGCGCAGTCTATGGCGGTTGACCTCATCACCATCCAATCTGTGAAAACGCGTGACGCGTGAACAACGAGCCTTGAAGATCGAAAATGGAGCAAAGACTCACCCAGGTGTGCCGTAGGTCAGCGGAGCCAAGAAGATGAATAGCGAGAATTGTAGCAGAGTAAATATGCCGACGATCACAGCACCCTTCACGCCCAAGTCGGCGTACTCCCTCGGCTTGGCGTTCGTTTCTAACCCACGGTACGAAATCGGGTAGTTGATGGTTTCGGTGCAGATGAAATTGAGAACAGCGCCGGCAATTAAGGCGGAAGCGAGGTGTGCGGGGAGATAATGGTGCAAAAAGAGCTGTCGACTGAAGAGGAAGAAGGGCGCGTAGTGTACAACCCAAATCACGACGAAGAAGCCACATGAGTTCCACAGACGGTGGGTAACGGCTGTATAAGGGAGTGAGCGCCACGGAGACAGTCCTCGCATCCGGATAACTTACATTCAGAGAGGACGGGGATGTTCCTACGCTCAGCAAAAATGCTTGCGGGGAAGATGCCAAAGATCAAGAATACAGCACCCGCGGAGGTCCACCATCCAACAAGGTTACCAACCAAGTAAATCTGTTTGTGACCCTCGTTCTGAGTCCAGAAACTGATCCCCTTCTTGGCGAATGGCCACGAGCTGGGCGAACTGGCGTATGGGTGGGAAGCGGTCAGTCCGGCGTTGTGAGCGAACATCAAATCTTGTAACTGGATGAACTTGGAGAAGAAGTTCATAGATTTGGGTTTGCGGTCCTTCTGGTTTCCAAGCCTTTCGTCAAGTTCATCAAGGTCTGTGATGCAGTATTTAGTACCAACAAAAAAGGCCGGGAATGGTGGCAACATACGCTCCCCAGCAACAATCGTATCACCAACCCAGATCTCGGAACCCTCAGGTTCAGGCTCGCGGTGACCGTTAACCTCTTGTTGATTGAAAGCCCAATCGGGAAGCTCGTGCCCAGGCAACATCATATAGACAGTGGTCATCGCATGCTGCAACTTGAAGTGGTTAGCCTTTGTGGTCAAGACTTGTCCCTCGTAACCATCAATCAGGCGTAGATGAAACAAGGTTTCGTTGTGGCGTTGCATCTGGTCCTTGGGCAAGGTAGTGAATTCTTGGTGCGTGGTGAAGCTGGGGGAAGCGACATCGTGGGTCATCAGGAATGAGTCAGTCTGAGCGTGGAGGAACTGGACGACATCGTTATGGCGGACAATCCTTCCACGGCCGGTCTCAGGAAGTGCCTTGGTAGGAACGATGATCCAGTTGTTGTTCTCATCTTCGTGGGGGTAACCGGTGACCTGTTGGCCTTGACTGCTGACTCGCTTGTCGGGGTAATCACGTGGATAACGCTGAGGGTGAGAGTGCAGCAGATTCTTTGTGTTGACATGCTTGATCGTAATGGTGTCAAAGTAACGAATTTCTGCAGGGGGAAACCGATTAGTGGTGGCCCTGTGACAACATCGGAACACGACACACCATGGCTGTTCATCAACAGTTCATTACCGATCAGGGTTTCCTGGAATGCGGGAGACATGAATCCATCACCCGTACCGGAGTGGGTGAGGATGGCGAAGTGGATCCAGAAGAAGAAGAGGTAGAAGATCAAAGGGAAAACAATGAAACCAGCAACCCGGGCGAGGAAGTGTTTAATAATACGCTCCTATGTTGTGTCAGAAAAGTTGTTGTCTGAGGGACCAAACACATACATTGTCGGATTTCCTCCAGTCTAAGAGGTCCCAAAGGTCGACCATGACAGCGATACCGACGGCCACAACGGTAAGGATTCCATTGACCTTGGAAGACCAGGTGCAAGCCATGAAGAATCCGGTAGCAAGCATCCAAGCCCACCAATCGAACGTGAATTCGCTGTCAGGTCGTCTGAGTGTGTCCATTACGGAGGATGTCATTTGTGTACTCACTGATAACGATATTTGCGGAACTTGATATAAGAATAGATCGTCAAAGACATGCAGAAGATCAAGATCGCGTCAAGCAACATCAATCGCGACTGCGTAACGTGAGCATTATCTAGGCCCAATCAGTACCACTGTCCGAGCATCCGGGAGTACCTGGCGACTTACCAAAAAGGATTATGATCGCAGAAAACGCAGCAATGATAGTAGAATATCCACTCTCCTGCATGATATAGTACACGGCAGGGACAGTGAGACTACCAAGTATGGCTGGCAAGGCGCGCATTCCCCAGTATGGGACGTTATTCGCCGTGTAGCTGTCACCAATGCTCGTGAAATCAAAGTCGCCTTCAAAACCAACAAACCATCCCGCGAGAGCAAGCAGCAGTTTCGCAAATGGGGGATGAACATCGAAGTAGTACTCGCGACGCAGATAGTAGGATGCGAATTTTCCGAAATGGACCTCATCGAAACTGTTAGGACGAAAGCTCAGTCTCTCGAGTTCCAGAAGGCGGAGTGCTTGAACCTACACGACTTGGTCCGGGTGATTTAACTTTGCGAACCGAACAATGAATGCCAGCACGGTCAACACGACGACGGTGATCTGGCTGGCACGTGGAGTCTCCATATACTGTTCTATAGCGCTTCTGTTTCTCTAGACCACCCGCGTGTTCAGCTTCCTAGGATTAAAATCGGCAGATATTTGCACTCACTGGGTGGTTGAAATTGGTGGTGAGACGCTCGTGCTCATCGTCAGAATCTTCACTAGCAGCGCGCCGTTCGACGGTGGGAGGCCTCCTGTGCCGAGGGCCAAGGCCGCCGCTAATCCTGGATGGACCAGCTGGAGAGGACATGATATCGTCGTGAATCCGATTGAGCTTTATACGCGTCCTCGAGTTTGGGAAGTTGCTGTGTCGTGTGTTTTGTATATGAGTCGCTGGCAAGGGAAGTATGATTACACCCTCAACAATGACCTGGTCGCAGACCAGAAGCGATACAGAGAGGGAGTCGAGGAAGGCGGAGAGAAGTGAGTCGTAGAGGTCAACAACGATGAATGCTGATGATGAGATTCAACACGTCGCGTGTTTGAGTCTGTTTGTACGACACCCATCATCGCGTCCAGCACATTGTTCTCCTCCAACAATGGCATCTATTAATCTCCTAATTCTGCTGGCCTGTGTAGGGGTATTGCATGGTATTCGACCTCAGTCTACACTCTAGAATTTATTGCTAATTTTTGCGATTTTATACAGCCGCGTATTCGACTTATGAGCGTGGGTCATAACCTCATCTCCTGTGAGCTTCCCTGATGCCCAAATATACCAGACCTGTCCCGGTTAAAGGCTCTAGGTCTACCAGAAGGGGAACTCCCATTTGGCGTACGCTTTTCTCGCACCTCCTCAAAGCTAACAAGAGATGACGTGCTTCAGATTATCGTGGAGGTCCTGCTCGCCCTCATTCTTGGGATCGTTGGCGCCAACTTTGGTGAGAATTCTGAGCTCAAGGACGTTTCGTGGCGCACGGAAATGCGAAAGCGGTACTATCAATGCGATTCTATCTACAGCCAGTGTCCTAATGCGCACCGTAGGCCAATCGAACAAATGATAAATCCCTCTCTGACGTTTCCGGAGTTCAAGAAGACCAATACTAAGAAGTAGCGAGATCAACCTTGTACCCCTACATCCGTCTATCAGACTTCTGCGCCTCTATTTGGACTTTTTCTGCTCATAGGCCATAACCCTGCAAAGTCGAGATGAATCTCCCAAATGCGGAGCGCGAGAAAGCAAAGAACACACTTCTGATAGTCCCTGTTTGCCTTGCCTTCAGCACTAAGTTCTGCCTTTTTCTTTTTCTTCTCCTTCCTCGCTTTCCGCTTCTCTTCCTTGGTGGCCGCTTCATCGATAGCAAGGATGTCTTTTACGGACATGGAGGACGCCAAGGGAGCCAGACGGATCAAGGCTGGCTCTCCCTCCACCTCTTCGCCCTCCACCCTCGAGGGTTCTTCCGCTGGAGGAGGCGTTGGTTCCTTGAGTGGAGGAGTCGGTGACTCTGGTTCTTCAAACCACCCACGCCTTAGATGATCGACTTCTTGCGGTGGTTCCTGGGAGTCTTCGGCAGCGGAGTGTTTGTCACCGTCCTCGTCATCCTCGATCTCACCGGCGTACTCCCCAACTCCAGCGAAGATGTCAAAGTCTGGGTCGAGGAGCTCGGATTCTGGTGCGGGTTGCTCTCCTTTCTCAGGGAGGGTGGCCAGTACTGGGGGGACTGAGGGTTGCATCGAACCTGACGCCTTGACAGGCTTGTCCTCGATTTCTCCCACCTTCCGTTTCTTCTTTTTCTTCTCTCTCCCTTCTTTTTCCTTCTTCCTCTTCTTCCCCTCGGACCCCCCACCTATGGGTTTGAATCCGATAGGCTTGAACTTCCCAGCCTTTTTCGCTTCCTCAATTCCGGCATCGGTAGCCTTGTCCTCTGCTGGTTTGTCCTGCCCACGTTTCTCTTTGAGTTCGCGAATCAAGTCCTGTCGAGATTTCTTCGGCTGTGGGTCCACCTCTATAGCATCAGTTGAGGCGCCTCCGTCCACGCCGAAGAATGCTTGCTCGAGAGCCTCGTCATCTTCGACATTAGATACCGCAGCAGCTTTGGCCTTGTTCTGTTCGAAGAGTGAAAAGTCGAGACCCTTGACGAGAACGGAATGTTCACTGTCGCCACCGAGATACTTGCGTTGTTCGTCGATCTAGGAACACAGATATAACGTTCGCCCATGTGTCGTTCGATTTTAAGCGTGACATAGCGTACCATAGACTTATCGTGGCCTTTGTTACGTTCTTCAAACTCATTCAGTAATATCTCGACCTTGCCAAGCCACTTTCAGTACAAGCCGACAGAACAGGGCCATACGAAAGAGAGCTCACATGCGTAAACTCGTGATCTGCCCCGGTCCTCCGCTCAGCTGCTCTGTCCCGATAGTTTGCGTTCGCATTGGCCTTCTTCACTTTACGAGGCTGAAATGAGGCGGTACCACTAGCCTCCGGCTTTCTGGCGGAGCAATCCACAAGTCAAGTCAATGGGTCGTTATGAATTGAACGCCTGGAAGACACGTTACGTTTTCGAGCTGGATGGCTGGGGCGCGAGTAGGGAGCCTCGCTGGCGTGTTCCTCTACTAAGAGTATTGCTGGCGCTTGTTTTGGAGGAACTGGACCTGGAGGTCAGAAGTTGACGGAATGAGTCCTAGGAGCGCGTCGAGGGTTAGAGATGACTTCTATCCCAACTACGGACATACTCACCTGATCCATGATTTCGAGGGTGCACCTTTTGACGCCGGATATGATCGAAATCATCCTTTCGTGCCAGTTTCTCACGACCGCACCTCCTCGCTCCTCAAAGTCTGTGGTCCTGAACGAGAACCACGCCCAGCCCCAGCTTACCAGGTCACAAACCAGTTCAAACTGGGACTCAGCAAACCAAGTTTGTTGCGTAAACTGGAGCTAGCCACAGTTTTCGTTCAGTGCCTAACACCCCCTTCGGAGCATTCTCAATGCCTCTCCTTACTAAGGTACCCGCCCGGCTCATTCACGATATCGTTTGTTAGATGTGGCTGAATACCATGGCATTATCATTCACCCCTGAGCTACTGTACCTCTCACTGGCACCCCATAAATACCCATCGGTTACGACCTTTTGACGACCACAATTGATGATAGGAAGGGAAGGGAGGCATTCAGTAAAGAGCTGGGTGTGTACGATCTGTAACGGCGCGACGTAGGTTTCACCTCTATCGGGTTCGCGACCCATCACTTCCCAGGGGCGCTCACGGAGTCCGAACTCGAAAGCAGGCCGAGATCGCGGTTAATACGTTAGCCACCCAGCCATCTCCCCCGATACAACAATCTCGCGAGAATTTATGGACCGGAATACGAAATCGCCCCCGTAACTATACAGCATAACCGTGACATTAGCTCAATTCGGCTGGACGTCCTACGGAAATGTCTGTGCGTTTCTGAAGCTACCGGCCCGTTTTGCTATGTTCCTTAGGCGAGAGCGGGAAAGATTCGGCTGCGGGCCGAGGGAGAAAGTATACTCCCATGGCAGACGGAACTAATGATACGTTAGGATTTGGTCAGCACAGGAACCTCATCTCAATGGTTCCGCCCATCTTGCCGCCGCGAGGGTCGTCGCGTATTTTGACAGCTTTCAACGTCTCACCAGTCTCACCCTCCATTCAGGTGTGTCAGAAGACAGGTCAAAATCTGATGTGGCAAACTTAAGCTCTACAACATCCGGAAACGCTGTCGAATGTGCATGCTACCCCTCTATAACCCAGCCTCTCTCTCTCCGCCCAACCGCTGTATCTAACACCATCTTCTCGATCAGCGCCATCCTTACTGTCGGCCGACCACGCTAAAGCAGGTACTGTGACTCGCGGAGGGCGCTGATACGGGCGAAAACCTGAATCGCGGGGGGGGGGGGGGGGGGAGACCCCCCCTTCACTGCAAATCACCTTGTGTCGTTTGTGTCGTTGAGCACTGAGAGGATGTAGGTTCCAAGATATCCTCAGAGCTTTACTCCAACCCATTAAGACGACGATCCCTGCCTCGGCCCCCACGCGACGCACAAGAGCGAGGCGACCAGGTCCAGGTACCGAGGTGGAGAAGTATGGCGAGGACCTCGATACAAGCATCTCCGCCCACCCAGAGGCGCCACCCCCCAGAAGTTGTGTGAACGGGGACCGACCACTCGCCCCTAGAAATGTCCGCCGGTCAAACGCCTCCGCTGTCAAAGAGTTACGGTGACTAGGTGACGCTTATCATAGGGATTTTGAAGAGAAAAACCAATGCTTAGAGTCAAATGTAATCCATTCCGTAACCCAGTCGGATTCAGTGACTCCCCACGGAGGTAATCATCCTTAAGCACCCGACCAAACGTATGCATTAACAGAGGGTGTAGGTTGAAAAGATGAGTATGGACCGCCACCCGATCCTCCAAAAACCAGACGGACGGCCTACAGTACGCGATGCACAAAAAGGAGCGATATCTTCTACGGGATGAAATATGAAAAAATCCACCTAGATTCAACAACTACAACCAGAGATGGCATGGTTGCGTAGATCGTAAACTCTTCCGCAAGACTCGTCCACGTCGCCGGTGTGACGAAGACACATGACCAGAACCTGACTGTAGATGCACGGCACCTGACCCTCATCTCAACAGGAATTCCACCAGCCAACCGTGCGAGCAGGGAGCCCGGGGGGATGAGAAGAAAAATGCAGGTGGATCCCGTAGATTCCAAGAACGCCAACTTCCCACCGCGGTTTATTTAGTGTTCTGAAGGTCCCGTGTGAACTCCCAGCTCCACCCACGCGTTTTCTCCCGAAAACCTACGTCGGGCCATGTGGGAAAACTCAACAGTATTGCTATCGGGCACTTCCGAGAATTCAGAGCCTCCTGAACTGCCTCCAAATTCCTGGCCAGCTTCGCGCAGCCCGATCACGAGTCTGCAAGCGAGGCAGGAGTGGAGTACAACTTCGATGCTGTGCGAAAGGGAGGGGAGAATTAGATGGAGATTTCATGGGGAACAATTCGGGGTATACGAACTTGGATCCGACACCAATGAAGTCAATCTGGGCGAACCACGTGGTAAGATGCGTCTCGTAAGGCGGAACTTGGAGTGCTCACATACCGGCAGAAGCAGGGTTATGAGGATGTTGGCCAATGTGACACAAAAAGTGAAGACGTAGAACCGGATGCCTATGTAGAAATAAAAAAAAAGTAAATCAGCGACCGGCTAGAGCACCCTCCTCTCCCATCAGCATCGCTCACCGTCCACGTAGATTACTTTCAAGAAGCTCGATACATTTTTGCGATCTGATGCCTAGTTAGTAATCATCCACAACGTGGGTGCATCTGGAGGGACTGACAGGTCCTCAACGCGCTGACGATCATCAGAGCGAGGACAACTGCGTGGTTCCGGTGCTGATGAGCCAAAACTCTTAATACTAGGTGGTGTGTAGCGCACCTCCTTCCATCACAATGAATACCACCCAGTTCACGAAAATGAGCTTTGTGGCACGAGTAGCCATGCATCCCCGGTAGATTTCTGGATATGGATTCTGTATGACTAGCAGGACGGTTTTAGCACTCGCAGGCACGTACGCGGAACGGGGAAAAAAAACGAAGAATCAAAGCGGTACCCACGCTCAATCCCCTTGATAAATTTTTCTGCAATTATCGCGTTGGGAATTTGACAAACTCCCAAGAGCAAGGCGAGACCAATACCAACTCTTTTATCTTTGTTCCAAACCGCATACGTTCTGATGGCAAGGACGACTATCACAGTGAATACAACAGGTCAGAATCGAATCTAGTGACACGAGAGGGGGCTTCGCTTGTCGCACATACCCTCTGCTAAGTCCATCCCGGCAACCGAGAGCCCTAAGAAGCGCACAAGCCGAACAGTCAGACAAGGAGCCAGAAACAGGAAGCGATTGTCACGAGGTGGAAAGCGAAACGACAAGGACCTACAGCAGGCGAGATTGAGGACCATCCTACATGACTCGGGAGTGGCATTGAAGGCAAATTGGTCTAGAGGGCAGGCGGGAAGTTAAAAGAGGTCAGCTACACTGTCCACTTGTTTACGCGGTGGAATGAGAGCGGATGTTCATTCCAGGTGGGTCATAGCATGGAAGGTCGTGTTGAGGCACGCACGTGGCGTGGGTTTTCATCCATGAGCTCAGAGAAAGACCAGGCGGAAGGCGGGAATAGGCGGGTGGATGCGCAGACCGGTGGAGGAACAACTCACTTCGAAGCATGAACCCCACGCTGACGAATGGTATGTACCGAGTGAAGAGATAGAGCACTGTGGTCCAATTCCAAGAGGCGCGCCAGATGTACTTCACTTCCTGAGGCAAGATCAACAGCCAATCGTAGAGCTTTGGGTGGCCACAGTCAAATATAACCGTGGTAATCGAGATAATCTCACTCACCAGGACCGTCACGACCGAAACTGAACGTATATGGTGTCAGAAAACTGGGTGTTATGGAAGTGGGTGAGATTCCTGACCGAAGATTGCCTAACGATGACCTCTTTAGAATCCTTGGAGTCATAAAGGAAGGCGGAGGGACGCACCTCGACTGTATGCTTCCTGTAGAGAGCTCTTGATATGATCTCCACAAGACTATCACCATCGAATTCCATGACCCTCCAGGATACCGAGCGCCTTGGATACACGCCAAGGACCACAAGGAGACAAAACTACGGGTAAACGGTAGTGAGGAAAGGGGAAGCGGGAAGCGGGGGATTAGGGGCTTCGCCAGGATCTTATGTAGAAATGAACGGCAGATCACATTGCATGAAACCGTGGCCCCATTTGGATCGAAGTGCTTCCCCAAGCGAGGGCGGAGTCCTCTGAATCGTGAATCAGGAGGAACAGCCGAAGAGATGAACCAACGAGGTAAACATCGCTCGGATGTTTTCGTTGAAGTTGATCACAATACAACGCTTGAACACGATCCGAATGCGCCACAAGATGTAGTAATCGGTAATAAGACGCGCGAACTTCTCAGGTTGCTTTCAACCCTCGTTCCCAGGCGCTGCGGGTTGTTCTGGAGTGTTCCGAAGCGGTAAGGTGGAAGCGCAAAGCATCCGTTCCACACAGTACGAATGCGGGGGTGCAGTTGGCGAGACGCGCACCTTTGACGAGGGGCTCCTTATGTGTTCACTCTAGGAGTCAAATGCGCCGGCGGCGACGGGGGGTAGGAGCTAATGGGGAGAGCCGATGTCTCCCCGGCCCGACCCACCCACTCCCGCAGTTTCGCAAGAAGTGTTCACGAGACGAGTTCTCGTCGGTATTGTGGCACTCACGGAGATATCAGGCAGAACATCCCAGGTGTCTCTCCTCATGTGCATGAACCACCAACACCAAAAATTCGAAAAAAGTGAGCGGTGATCGAATTCCGTGTTCTGAATTCAGATCATACAGAAATGAATGACACGAGCGGTTTGGTCGGGCGGTAGGTTGCCTGGGCTCCGAATGGACAAATGAACTTGGTTCGATGTGGGACGACCTGGGTAGGCCGGTTGTTTCCGTTGGCTCTTTCGGGAGTACAAAAGAAAAAGGCACCAGAAGCTCATCACGACTTGTACGTGTTCATACATGTTACATAGTACGTGATCAGGAGAGTTCTTTCTACCGGAAGATAACACCTCCAACAGACCGCACAGGATCGATTTGACTCTAAATCTAGCCGCACAGAATGAATTGCTTAGGGACAGGTGAGCGTCACTCAGTCTTCGACCGGAGGGGCCTGAGGTTGTGCAGAAACGTCTTCGTCGTCAACCTGACCCAGTGCCCCAAGATCTTCATGGCGACGTCAATTGGACTTACCTACACGGCAATGTGGCGTTATTACAAACACCCGGCGTTATTCAAAGGTCAGGAAGCCGTGAAAGTATTTTGCAATCCTCCACCCGAGTGATCTTCTTCTCTCCCCTTTCACCAGCGGTTTCTTTCTGGCTTCCCCCAGGCTGGACCTCAGGACGTGATTTTTGACGTGCACGTCAGCAGAGAAAACAGGAACATACGTACGTGCTGAATTAACATGTCGCTGTGGCGGTTGATTGGATCTCTTCAGGTTGTCAATTCACGGATGACGAGAAGAGAGAAAGATTTCAAAAAATTTCTGTCACAGTGACGGCAGGGTTCCTGTACTTGCGGTACTTGTGGACAAGCCGTAGGCTTTGTCAGGGCGAGCGAGACACTTTGCACCATTTGTGCACCGCAGACGAGCCGCCGGGAGAGTCTGTCTCTTGTCTTCCTCACACCACCGCGGGACCGACGGTGGTTTTCACGCTCCACAGTACGAGCTCAATTCGATGCCACGGCAGGCGTACGAGAGATGCCGTGGATTTATTCAATTTACATATATGACATATACACTGGTCATCTGAGACGAGGCGACGCTTCGATGATCCGGACCACGGTCTCGGCAGCGTTCCACGTACGATCGATCACCACCGTTTGTTAATCGAGCCGATGGCGGGTGAACTCCGCGCGGGATGAGATGATTCTTAGGATCCAATGGGAACCGTCCGAGAATGGGATTTTGGGTATTTAGATTTTACGTGCTTGAATTCGATTTACAACCGAGTTGAACCAGCAGGTGCCGTCGGATACGTCCCAAATCTGTGTCTTTACGCCCTCACGTTATCGATTTTGGGGGGTCCGGGCTTTGTGGGTAAGGCCGTAAGGCGTCTCTGCGTCGAACAAGACGCTGGATATTAAGAGCCAGGCGTCAAGCTTTAATCCCATGGGGTACAGCAGCCTCCACACGCGGGTTCCGGGCACCGAGATTGCATATTGAATGTTGATTGAGCGTCTGGCAATGTACCCGACCTCCAGTGGCGCTGGATTGAACACAGACCCGCTGCCTTTCGTTCTTCTACTTCTGGGAACACGACTGTCGCCATGGAGGGGTGGCGTCGTGAACCTCGTCCAATGCAAGCCTCATTAAATCACCCATGGAAGAATTCATCTACCGGTTGCCCCACGGTTCCACTGTACAATATCCGATACCTGCTCGAAGTCCGATACGAATGGAGCCTTGAAATATCGCTCTGGAGTCCAATTCGGGTGATCATTCACGCATACGAGATACAACTACTTGCGTTCCGGCGGACCGCTTTCCACAGGGTACTCGTGTGCCGCCACTCGATAGTAACTTACAATCATAAGTTATTGTTTGCCTTTTGATCCGGCCCGCAACCGCGGCATCGGCCGCCGGTTCACCGGTCACCCGTTGGCTCCATCGCCACCCCACCAAGGCAGGCTGGGAACTCGGTTTTCCCATTCGATATCCGGTCTGTAAGGTCGTCGACGACTCGTAATTCATGCAGAGGATACCCCGTCGATTTCCTCCAGTAGCCTGATGTGTAGACAAAAAGCCGAGGTCGCATTCTGTGGAAAATTGCCCATTGAAACGCAAACAACTGTAAGCGAAACCGTCGCTTCGTCCGGCCTCGAAAATCTAGCGCCAAGAGAGCGAGACTCGGGGTCGCAGTTTTGGAGTGTCTACGGAATTATCATCGTGTAACGTTAACCCTTGCAACGGTTTCGCGCCGGAAGATGGTACCAGATCTAGCACATAGCACATGTGGAGCACTAGAAAGTGGCATTACCCACGACCGACGAGAAAGCACTGTAGCCGTTTTGGCCACTAAAAGAGGCCTACGTCATAGGTGCGAAGCGAATGGGTACGGGAGTCATCAGCCCTGCGAACGAGTTTCTCCCTCGGTTTGTTCGTCCCAGGAACAAGTACAATAGGAAAAGGCAACGGCAGAAGAGAAGTAAGTGAGGGAGGGTGACAACAGAAAGAGAGATAACAATAGGAGCCAGGAGAAAGGATCTGGAGAGAGAAAATTTTCCGGTTCTTCCCAAGAGGAAACTGAAATCTAAGTCGTTTGAAACCCGAGATTGAAGATCGAGAGAGGCGGTCCGCGATTTGCCGTTACATCTGAGAGATGAGGCGGAGCCCGTGTGTCGTAAGAATTGTGAGGCGGGTCGGTTGGATGTATCGAGTCGAGTCGATCAGCTCCGTATTGGCCGGAGTGTAGTTAAGCCGCTTCCCCAACAACGCTTCCCTCGCTCGCAGTCGTCATAGCATACTCAGACATCCCGAGGTTACTCCCCCTTCGCTTCGCAAGTGCCATCCTGATCGCGTGCGGGTCTGAATTCCATGGATGATGGGGAAGACTTGATCGCCTCCGAACGCTGTGCGATGCGCAGTCAATCATTTCTGAACGTGAACGGAAATACATGGCACTCACTTTTGACGAATTGTGGGGCTGGTGGCTAGGTTCGCAAAGCTACTGGGGAACAACGGGCTCCCAGGTCCACGCTCGATACGATCATCGTCATGTGCACCTCTGTAGACAAAGTAGGGGGAGACTCGGCCATCAATATGAATAGACGATGATGACGAGTTGCTTCGCCGAAGCGTGTAGCCCCCATCGGAGTTGGCCGCCCCTCCACCGCCCCCGCTCCCCACGGCAATAGGGGATACAAGCGCAGAAGGGGTGTTTCCGTGGACATGGGAAACAGGAGACGAGAAGGAGGTAGAGATTATTAACCCATGGATGACTTCCTCCTGCTTTGGTGGTGGTGAGCTTGTATCTTCTGCCTCTGCGTTCTCGGCCTCCTCTTCTGCCGCTTCGCTAATATCTCCCAAACCGACTTGTGGCTCGACCGATGGGGACATATTGGGGTCTGTCGCGAATACAGGTTCGATCGAGATAGGGGGAGGGTCAAAATCGTCCTCGAAGACATCGTCGTAGCCGGTGGTGTGAGGGCCGGCCAAACTGAAGTCCATCTTGTGAGCTGTGTCGACGGGAGAGAGCACAAGGTCGGTGATGCTGGCGTCCAATCCGCCGATGTCATCTTCCTCCATATCCTCTTCCGAAATGTCCAACTCTGGTGGAACCCCGAGCGCGCCTTTGATCCTCTCCCACAGCAACTCGCTGTGAGAGTGGACGCAAGCGCGGGCTTTGATCGCCCACTCTTCATCAGACGCAACATCCCGATCAACACGCCTAAACCAGTACTCCAATTGGGCATGGGTCCACGACTTGGGATCCTTTTCAGCAAAGTCTTCCAAGGTCACGTTATCGTCTGGTTGTCTGGAATCAAGGGGGAAGGCCTGGGTCAATAGGGTGAAGAGTTTGGCGGTTGGTGGTGTGGATATCAACGCCGATACTTCGGCTGGTCGGTCAATAAATGGGAGATATACGTCATCGGGGAGAGGCGTGAAGTTCGGAGCAGAAGCTGACGCGGGAACAGATGATGCAGGGGTGTTGTACGGGAATGATTTGGGATGGGTGGAGGACTTGGCGAGCTCGATGACTTGCTCAGGGGCGAGCCTTGGTTTGGAGAAAAAGGAGGTCTTGCGTTGTTGAGGTTGAGGACCATTGGGGGAGCCGGGAGTTGTGCGACCAGAAGGTGGGCTGGAACGACCACCGTTGGAACCGTTGGTCGGTCCAAAGGTGGTGAAGGCGAAACTCAATCTTCCAGACTCCCCTTGATTGGAGCCGACGGAGGAGTTGCTGCCGTGTCGTTTGTGCTGACGTCGATCCCTGAACTGCTGTGGGGAAGATGATCTCGGGGGTTCTTGCTCGGTCTGTTGAGGCTCGACGCGGACGATTGTGAGCTTGCTGGAGATGGTTCTGGCGGGATTTACGTTGATATCGAGATGCTTGCCGTATGGATCTGATGCGGATACGGAACCTCTTCTAAGGAGCGCTCTGCGTGCTGGGACGATAGGGGAGAGTGCTGGGGAAGTGCTGGGGGACATGACAGAAGTGGGAGAGGAGGAGAGAGGATGACTTGCACAAGGGGAGCTAGAGGGAGTAAGATCACCTCCCTTCGTCGATCACCGAGCTTGAAAGTAATCAGCTGGTCATCCATCCTCCCCTCTTCAGGTCTGTCCGGGCTGCAAGTCAATGCGACGGGTGAACTCGGATCGTTTCTTTTACGTCGACGTACGTATTGACCGTCTATACGAACGTGGGTCACCTCTCCCTCTCCTCAGTCAATGGCGATGACTGCGGCAACGGCGCAGGCCTAGACACCGTCTGTACCCTCTCGTACGCCTCTCGCTTTCGCAAGCTCTCCTGAAGTGCCTCCTCTCGCTGCTTATGCTTCTCCAGCCGCCGAGCATCATCACGCAACACGCCTTGATACATCGTCTACGTGAAATTGAATGAGTACGCGAAATGTGTCCGAAACACGACACAAACCTCGCGCTCCTGGCGTTGCATGTAATGTACGGTGAATATGGTGACGCTGCAGAATGTTACCGCGGCTGCGAGTGTCGCTCTCGCCGTGCGTGACATGGTGGTTTCGTGGTAAGGCCGCCCTGTCAGGAAGCAAGTTACACTCCATCACTTACAAACCGTCGTGATCATACATACGCGATAATGTACACTACGGGAATCATTATAGGTGTTCATTACAGGCTTACTCTTGTTTTACCGTTTCGTTCGTCGGTTGGCCAGTAGATGACTTACTGTCTCCCTCCCTAAACAACGCCACAGAATCGGATGAACGGCCCCGCCTCTCTTCCGCCTCAGCCTTCTTCTGACGCCTGAAACGTCTTTTCGTCTCGACCGACCACTGCGAAACACCCGCCCTGCCGCCGACCCTCACGAGGATGAACAACCGCCACACGATATACCCTGACACGATGCTGGTCGAGATACACACCGACAAGGCGGTGAGGAAGAGAATGAGGATGCTTAGGAATGTGCCTGTGCGGATAGATTATGGAACCTGGTCTCGGAAACGCATGTGTGAGTGACGCACTGTATAACCCGATGATGACGGCAGACGTGACGAACGCGGCGCACAGGCTCGTGAACGTAGTCGATGCAACGACGAATACGAAGAAGCCGCTATGGAGTTCGACCCATGAGCCTCGTGTTGCAACGGAAGATAGCTCGAACGTACAGGAATGACAGGAACGGGAGGCTGACGAGGACCAAGAAGACCGAGACGAATGTCTGGAAGCAAGTCAGACGAGCATCAAGGACAACAGCATAAGACTTACGGAAGCTATCGGATATCTTTCAAAAGCGACTGCCACAAATCTCGTCGTTGGGGCGACAATGCTTTCCTCAAACCTTCGACCGGGTGTCACAGGGCTTGCGAAAGCTGGAAGGAAATCTCGAATTCTGCGTACTTTCTGAAAGCATCTGTGACCGATTGCACGCTAACTTCAAACTGCGGCCAGAGCTCTTCTTCGTGGTCTAAAGGTGCAGCCATATTCATGATGGAAGTGGTGAGATTGTCGTAGGCGGTGTGTGCGCTTGAGATCAGAGCGGAAGGGGTGGGTATGTCTTTAATCGTCGGCATCTTCGTGGTTTATAACACCGTCATCCCCCTCTGATAATCCACCATTTTTCGCCTCCTATAGAGTCTGGACACGACACGAGGCATTGTCGTGTCTGACAGTCCAGCCGCAGTCAGTGCCGAGCCGACAGGTGTTTGGATCACGTGTCATCCAGCATCCCCTCTGTTCGATCCACCTTTTTGGAGTACAACCTTTTGCACAACCCCTCAAGGTGAGGGTATAGAGTATGAATGATACAAACACCTCCCCTGAGGAAACATTACAACATACAACCGGCACTAGCTAGCGGTAAACGGACCCACGGAACTACAAGGTCGTGACAACCCACAAAACTTAGGGATGTCTAAGAACGTAGCGACAAATCTCTGGTACTGAACATCGACCAAATCTCAGAATTCTCCGGGCCCAGGACCGAAATGACCTCCCTCGGGGACGGGGTGGAGGACACACCCCGTTCCGTCGCAACCACTGAACGGTCGAGTGTTTCCGCTCCACTTGATCCCGATGCCCTGTCGTTGCAAGGCAAAGAATATCACAAGTGCAGAAATGGCGATAGCACAGGAGAAGGCAGAGGTAGTTATGCTGAAAGGGAGCAAGCGGTTTGCAAAGTTAGGTAAAACAAACGGGCAGGGAACACGCACTAGTTGTACTTTGACCACCAGCCGAGGTATCGCCTCTTAATGTAGTAATTGAACAACCAAGCGATGGGAACGGCGGGCCAAACGTTCGCCAAGTTGTAGGGAGCCCAAATAAGGCCACCGTACAAGAATACGGGGGCGTGGAAGTACCGGAGGACCTTCCACCTCCTACTGAGGAAGTAGAACGGAATAGGGAGAAGGGCACCAGCGAGGAAATACCACAAGAGACTGTTGTAGATGGCACCAGTTCCGAACATCTTCTTGGGCCCAAGGGTGCCCCAGAGGACAGAAGCGGTGAAAGCGATATTAATCCCGGGGCAGGTGAAGTGGTCCTTCTGTATAGGTGTGCAAACATCGGGTATCTTCGTCATCTGATAGTTGAGGATAGCCGTGCACACAAAACTGGAAACAAGGGTAGCGAACATCTGGCAGTTGAAGGTGACCCAAGGTGGAATATGGGCGTAATGGGCGAGCTTGAGATCCTGCGCGAAGTGGAGGGTGTGCATGGTCGTGATGTATCCGTAGGCCTTGAAAAAATTCATGGCATTGGCATTACCGGGGAACCAGAGACCACCGAGCAACTCAGCGATGACGTTGAGGGTGACCTCCATGTTTGTAACAGCTTTGATGATCCCACAAGGCACACAGAAGATGGCTGCGAGGAAGACACCGTACAACGCAGCAGCGGGAGAGGCAGTGGTGGGGTAAACGGCGATAACGACGGCGCCGATTCCGATGGAAACACACAATACGATGAAGTATACCCACTCAGGAACCTCTTTGTACGACCTCATCAGGCGGGTGTGGATATCCTTAGAGTTGGCAAAGGCTGATTTACGACCGATCAAGTTCTTGAAGCCGGTGGAGATCTCGCGACGGTGGTACAGAGCGGTGTGAGTGACAATAGCAGTGTAGATCCCGAAGTAGGTGCCGTAGACCACGGAGAAACCGGCAGATAGACTAGGAGCACAACTTCAACGAAGTCCGATTGAAACGGGGGGAGGGACATACTAGGCGGGTGAATAGGCCTTGTAGGAGACCTCGTCGAATAAGGCTTTATCATTGACAACCTTCGTAACTGCGTAGAGCTTCCCAGTGTTATCGAACACTTGATTAGAATTGATAGGGATGTGGCCAGTGTACCAGGTGTCGGTAAACCAGATAGCGGCAATAATTGGGAAAGTGAACAGGGTACCAATGAAGAGCTATACAGAGTAGGACGGCAGCTGATCAGCGATGGCCGACCCAATATGCCTCTAGAAACTGAGCCGTACGTTCGTGATTGTCTGTTAGGAACCTATGTAAATGTGTGTGCAACACGCGAGGAAAAAAAGGTACTTACGAAGAAGGGACTGACAAGGGGATCGGCGATCACAACAAGCTGGTTCCAATCAAAGGTGGGGAGCGGGTTCAATCCCAGACCGGTCACGCTACCAGTAATTGCACCGAGCTTGGCGTTATGCGGGGCAATCCAAGTGATCCAGTTGAAGTACGACATCGCTTGCATGATGTAGTCGGGAAACCAGAAGTAGATGAACATGGCGGTAAAACAGTACATGAACCACCTCATCCTGGATACTGCCCAGCCATTGACCACATTATTAGTTTCTGTGTGGAAGGCACGATTGAGGGCAATGGTCGCCAAGTTGGCGGGCCAGACAGCTTGGGACGGGTAGACGAGGAATCGACGGGTTAGGCCGGCGAGACCATAACCGATAAAGTTCGTGGAGAGGGATATGAGAACTAGGAGAGGTGTTAGATCGAGGATTCCGAGAGAAACGGAAGTAGTCGGGCTACTTACTCTGGTATCCAAAGTTGGAGGCGAACTCCTGGTTGAAGTAGATGGGGAGGTACTCGACCCAGACGATCTACAGACCTCTGGTCACGGGCTGGACAGCACCGAAGGGGTTACAAGGAGACGTACAAAGGGAGTGAATGGGGTGAGAAATCCCACGTTTGCCATAATAGTAATCACCATGTGCTCCTTGAGATTGAACCTCCCGGGGTTGAGACTCCATGTGTAGCCGAAGGTGGTGAATTCCCTGGACGGGAGGATCGCTTCCAAGAGTTTGCCAGCGGGAAAGGCGAGTAGCTGAGCGACATTGGCCGAGACCGTAATACCGGGCCGACGAATGCTGAAGAACTGATTGATAAAACCTCTGTGAGATAGTCGGTCAATGGATGTGCGCCGGGCTGCCGAGTGGGGTTCGAAGAACGCAGTGATTATTAACATACCCGGCTGCGACAAAGATTGTTCCGATGAACCAAGCACGGAAGGTGCTCGCAGGCATAGCGGGATCATCGTGATTGTCAACTACGGCACGAACCTCGGCATATGGCGAGTTCTGGTAAAATAACGATGAGGTTCAAAATAGAGCCGGAATGATTTGAATACAAACAACCGCCAGAAGAGCAGCTTCGACCCTGAGCTCCTCATAAATCTTCTGGTACTCGACAGGGTCGTTCCTCAACTTCTCGTCGAAACGGAAGCGCTTGGCTGCTTCGATGACGCGAGGGGGAAACATCTAGGAAGGGAACACCGAGGTTCGATCGCAGAGACCCGTAAGAATTCAGGTTACTACTTACGGGATCATTTGTATGCTGCGTTCGATTCAAACATGAGAGAAGAGTCCGCGATAGTGACCAAAGGCGAAAATACCTCGTTGAGGATGTAGTCAATCGTCTCCTCGAACTCCTCCTGGGCCATCGTCCTGACGTAGGCGACGGCCTCCAGGAGATCTGGCCCAAGGGCCTGCATCTCTTCAGCCATGACATCCTATGACGGACGTAAGTTGGGGTAGAGAGAGAAGTGACCACACTCACCGTTTCCTGATGGAGGCCTTTCTCGTGGCCGTCAGAGCCGGAGGTGTCACCGATACTCTCAGAACGGTGTTGCTCTGACATGATTGCTGTCGTTGCCAAGTGTAGACGGCGTACACTGGACGGAGGGTAACGGAAAGGGCGGAGCTTCGAGCATTAGAATAACTCCCAAACCCTCTATTTCAAGACTTTTGCGCTCGCTTTCGCTTTCTCAGTAACTGATTACTTATCCGTAAATCTTTCAAAGCCTTGCGTCCAACTGTTATAAGTTGATCCGCTATCTGCAGCGGTAGAGCAAGCTGAAGGATGTTCTGCCGATGAATGTGAAAGCTTCAATTGAAGACGAGTGGGGCTTGTACAGGTCTCGGAAGAGCCTAGAGGGGGAACTCGGTGAATGGAACTCACAACTTTTCATCAGATCTAATTGTTGTCGTCAACTCGATGTGGGGCATTGAACAACTGGACGAAACCCGGGGTAGATAATTTGGTGCGGAGGCCGGAGCGTGATTCGTCGTCCAGTAGGACTAAAAAAACGCCGGATAAATCGAGAGGTGGCGCAACCACGCACTGCAGCAGGCGGTCCCGGACGATCCCTTGAATGCCTGGCACCCCGTTCAAATGGATGCGATCTGTTCGACTGTTGCCAGGCTCTGGACGAAGGCTCTAGCGGAGTCCGCCGCAAATAGGCGGATGTACAGATAGGCTGCGCGTGATCGTAAACTGGTCCTCACGCCCCAGAGCTCGCCCTACCATCTTTTGGAAAAAACGGACGCGAGCGAGGGATACTTCTGGCTGTCCACTCAACATCACCACGAGGTCGTTAGACAGAAGTAGAAATATGGTGAATGAACGTGGTTGGGTTCGGTAGCGGGATAACGGGATCGAAGTCGCCGTCGGAGTCCGTCCACGCCCGGTGCGGCTTTGGCCCGGGTGCGCGAGGGCCCGTTTGCTGATCCTACCTTTGGTTTTCGATCTTTTGATCTCGGACTCGAAAACACAATGTCGACGCCCATCGGTGAGTCCTACTATGACAAGAATAAGATCGCGAACATGCGTTTACCGTCTGGACCGAAGCCCTGTTGTCGGTGAGCGACAAATCCAATGTCCTCGAGCTCGCCAAGGGTTTGAGTGAGGCTGGGGTAAGACTGTTGGGATCTGGAGGAACGGCCAAAAAGATCAGGGATAGTGGCATTCCTATCGAGTGAGTCCCCTCCGACGTAAGGTATGATCTGTATGATTATCTCTGATTTGTTCAGAGATGTTTCCGACATCACAAAAGCCCCCGAGATGCTGGGCGGAAGGGTAAAGACCCTCCACCCTGCCGTACACGGAGGTAAACGGCGCATTTTAAACCGCCTCATTCCACCTTTCTCATCCGGAGAAAAATATT
>Ga0307515_10005418_pt1 | contig 25854 bp, 19 predicted proteins | sample 17_EM_MG_FD_194513 | JGI IMG/M metagenome (GOLD analysis project Ga0307515, IMG submission 194513) | Populus trichocarpa ectomycorrhiza microbial communities from riparian zone in the Pacific Northwest, United States - 17_EM | ecosystem: Host-associated > Plants > Roots > Unclassified | place... | reverse complement strand
GCCGTCGCGGTAGGCCACGATCTTCTTGGCCAGCGCCTTGCCGATGCCGGCGACGTAGCCGAGCAGCTGCGCGCTCGCGGTGTTGAGCTCGACCCCGACGTGGTTGACGCAATCCTCGACCACGTCGCCGAGCTTCTTGGCCAGCAGCGGCTGGTGCACGTCGTGCTGGTACTGGCCCACGCCGATCGACTTGGGCTCGATCTTCACCAGCTCGGCGAGCGGGTCCTGCAGCCGCCGGGCGATCGAGATCGCGCCGCGGATCGTCAGGTCGAGCTCGGGGAACTCCTCGCGCGCCAGGTCCGACGCCGAGTACACGCTCGCGCCGGCCTCGTTGACCTGGACCACGAACGGCCCGGGCGCGTCCTCGCCCGGCGCGCCGGCGGCGTCCTGCGCGACCACCGGCCCGGCGCGCAGTCCGGCGTCGGCCAGCGCGCGCTTGACGAAGGCCTCGGCCTCGCGGCCGCCGGTGCCGTTGCCGACCGCGATCGCGCGCGGCGTGAACTTCCGCACGAACGCGACGAAGTCGTCCTTGGCCTTCGCGAGCTGGGCGTCGCCCTGCGTGATGTACACGGTCACCGTGCCGAGGAACTTGCCGGTCGCGTCGATCGCCGCGCACTTGCAGCCGGTGCGCAGCCCCGGATCGACCCCGACCACCGACGCCGAGCCGAGCGGCGCGGCGAGCATGAGGTTGCGCAGGTTGTCGGCGAAGATCTCGACCGCACCGGTGTCCGAGCGCTGCTTGAGCTCGGCCCGCACGTCGTTCTCGACGCTGGGCGCGAGCAGGCGCTTGAGCGCGTCGGCCGCCGCGGCCTTGAGCTGCGCGGCCCACGGCGACGCCTCGTCGAGCTTGGCCAGCCGCAGGATCCCGACCTCGACCCCGGCGGTGTCGACCGCGACGTGCGCGCGCAGCACGCCCTCGGCCTCGCCGCGCCGGATCGCCAGGAAGCGGTGCGACGGGATCGCCTTCACCGCCTCCTGGAACTGGTAGTACTGCTCGAACTTGGTCGGCTCGTCGGCCTTGCCCGGCACGACCGCCGACACCAGCTCGCCGCGCTCGGTGTACTCGCGGCGGGCGAACGCCCGGATCTCCGCGGTGTCGGCGAGGACCTCGGCGACGATGTCGCGCGCGCCGGCCAGCGCGTCGTCCGCGCTCGCCACCGCCTCGCCGACGAAGCCCGCCGCCGCGGCCGCCGGATCGCCGTCGGCGCCCTGGCCCAGGATCTGCTGCGCCAGCGGCTCGAGCCCGCGATCGCGCGCGACCGACGCGCGGGTCTTGCGCCGCGGCCGGTACGGCGCGTAGAGGTCCTCGAGCTCGGACTTGCCGCGCGCCGCGCGCAGCCGGGCCTCGAGCTCGGCGGTCAGCTTGCCCTGCTCGGCGACCGAGGCCAGGATCGCCGCCCGCCGGGCCTCGAGCTCGACCACGTAGGTCCGCTGCTCCTCGATCCCGCGGATCTGGACCTCGTCGAGCGCGCCGGTGCGCTCCTTGCGGTAGCGCGCGATGAACGGCACGGTGTTGCCCTCGTCGAGCATCGCGATCACGGCCGCGACCGCGCCGGGAGCGAGCCCGAGCTCGCGCGCCACGGCCGGCACCGGATCGTAGTGGGTCGGCGCAGGCGGCACCGCGTCGGGCATCTCGGGGGTCGCGTCGTCGGTCATGGGGTTGGCGACCGTACCGACCTCCCCGACGAGCGGCAAGTAGTAAGGTGTCCGCCGTGACCGCAATCGACCCTGCCCTCGACCGGCTCATCCGCCGCCTACCCAAGGTCGAGCTCCACCTGCACATCGAGGGCACGCTCGAGCCCGAGATGATGTTCAGCCTCGCAGCAAAACACGGCATGTCACTGCCGTTCCGCTCGGTCGACGACCTCCGCGCGGCCTACCAGTTCTCCGACCTCCAGTCGTTCCTCGACCTCTACTATGCCGGATGTAGCGTGCTGCGTGATCGCCGCGACTTCTACACCCTCGCGATGGCGTACTTCGCGCGCGCCCACGCCGACGGCGTGGTCCACGCCGAGCTGTTCTTCGATCCGCAGACCCACACCGCGCGCGGCGTCGCGATGGAGGTCGTGATCGCCGGGCTGCGCGATGCGATGGCGGACGCGCACCGGCGCTATGGCGTCACCTCCGAGCTGATCCTGTGCTTCCTGCGCCACCTCTCGGAGGCCGACGCGCTCGCCACGCTCGACGCCGCGCTGCCGTTCCGCGGCGACTTCATCGGCGTCGGTCTCGACTCCGGCGAGCGCGGCAACCCGCCGGGCAAGTTCGAGCGCGCGTTCGATCGGGCGCGCGGCCTGGGCCTGCGCCTCGTCGCCCACGCCGGCGAGGAGGGCCCCGCCAGCTACATTCGCGACGCGCTCGATCTGCTCAAGGTCGAGCGCATCGATCACGGCGTGCGCTGCGACGAGGACCCCGGCCTCGTCGATCGCCTGGTCCGCGATCAGGTCCCGCTCACGGTGTGCCCGCTGTCCAACCTCAAGCTGTGCGTCGTCGGCAGCCTCGCCGACCACAACCTCGCGCGGCTGCTGCGCCGCGGCGTCGCCGTCACGATCAACTCCGATGATCCCGCCTACTTCGGCGGCTACATCGCCGAGAACTACCGGGCCACCGCGGCCGCGCTCGGGCTCACCGCTGCCGAGCTCGTCACCCTCGCCGAGAACGCGGTCCGGGCATCGTTCTTGCCCGCGACCGCCAAGGCCGCGTTACTGGGTCGTATCCGCAACGAAGCCGCCCGCGCCTGAAGCAGTTTCGTGCGCTAGATCGCAAATTTTCCAGAGAAGATGGAGCATCGGCTGACGTACGATGTTCATGATGTATCGCTTGCATTGTCTCTGGTTAGGGGTGCTTTTGTCGGTCGGATGTGGCTCGGTCAAGGATAGCCACCTCGCCGATGCACCGGTCACCGGTGCCGATGCCACGACGCGCGGGACCGTGCACGTCACCGTGCTCGATCCGGGAGGCACCGGCGCTCCCGCGGTCGGCGCCAATGTCGTGTTCCTCGATCCCGACGGCACGCTGGTCAAGCGCGCCGCGACCGACACGGCCGGCAAGGCGAGCGCCGACCTGCTCCCCGGCGCGAGCGTCACGTCGATCGCGCTGGTCAACACGACAACTCAGCTCCAGACCGTGCTCGGCGTCAAGCCGGGCGACGACATCGTGCTCGGCAGCAAGAGCGCCGACTCCGCGGCGTCCGGGACGTTCACGGTCACGTACCCGGCGTTCGCCGGCGCGGTCGGCTACGAGATCGCGCACCCGTGTGGCCCGAACTTCGTGACCCAGCCGGCGACCGGCGCGCCGCCGCCGACCACCGCGACGCTGACGTTCAACAACTCGTGCAAGCTCGATTCGATGGAGATCGTGGTGACGCCGACCGACGCCAACTCGGTGCCGCTCGCGGTGATCGGCAAGCAGGCGGTGCCGTTCGTCAGCGGCGGCTCGACGGCGATCACCGGCACCTACCAGGGCCTGCGCAGCTTCACGGCGTCGTACACCAACCTGAACCCGATCATCGCCAGCATGTTCATGTCCCGCGCCGTCCCCGACGGCAACGGGATCACCACCAGCCTTTCGGTGACGACGCCGACCGCAAGTCAGGTGGTCAACGTCTCGGGCGCGCTGGGTACCAGCGCCCGGATCGCGTCGCGGTTCACGCTCGCGACCCGATCGTTCCAGGAGATCCGCCAGACCCTGTCCGGCTCGGCGGCGACCTACGGCCTGGACTGCGCCGCCAACCTCCTGCCGTGGATCAACCAGCCGAGCTTCGACGCCGCCGCCGGCAAGCTGCTCGTACCCCTCGATATGACCGGCACCAGCAGCGCCAAGCCCGACGTGATCCGGGTCGCCGCGACCTATCGCCGCACCGACACGGTGACCGGCGCGACCACGGCGTTCAGCTGGACGCTGTTCGCCCCCGAGGCCGGCGACATTGCGCTGCCCGCGCTGCCTGCCGAGGTCGGCAACGTCGCGCCGACCTCCGCGGACACCGTCACGGTGACCGCGCTGATGGTGGAGATCGATGCGATCGCGAACTACGACGCGCTCCGCAACGACATCAACGGCCTGATCGCCCAGTTCGGCGGCACCCGGTCTCCTGCCGGCACGATCCGGCTGAGCTCGTCGCCGCTGGGCCTGCGCTAGATCAGACGGTGACCACGCCGTCGCGGATCGCGATCGCGCGCACCGCGTCGATCGTGTCGGCCTCGGCCGCGGTCTTGTCGTCGCGGTAGCGCACCACGCGGGCGAGCCGGAGCGCGAAGCCGCCGGGGTAGCGCGACGAGCGCTGGACGTCGTTGAATGCGATCTCGGCGACCAGCTCGGGCCGGACGTAGACGATGTGGCCGTCGCGATCGACCTCGCGGGCGAGGAACTGGGCGGTCTGCCAGATCAGCATCTCGTCGGTCATGCCCTTGAACGTCTTGCCCAGCATCACCCAGCCGTCCGAGCCGTCGCGGGCCCCGAGGTGGATGTTGGACAGCCAGCCGCGGCGCCGGCCCGATCCCCACTCGGCGGCGAGCACGACGAGGTCGAGGCGATGGACCTTCTTGATCTTGAGCCAGGCGGCGCCGCGGTTGCCGGCGTCGTACGGGGCCTCGAGCGCCTTGGCCATCACGCCCTCGTGGCCGCGGGCGATCGCGGCCTCGAAGTAGGCGTCGGCCTCGGCGGCGTCGCCGGTGACGAGCCGGGGCACGGCGAGGTCCGGGGCGAGCTGGTCGAGCAGCGCGAAGCGCTCGCGCGCCGGGCTCGCGAGCAGGGTCTGGTCGTCGATCAGGAGCGCGTCGAACAGCGTGAGCCGGAGCGGGCCGTGGCGCCGCATGGTGTCCTGGAACGGCAGCGGCCGGCCGCCCGGCCCGAACGCGCTGGCCTCGCCGTCGAGGATCAGGCGCCGCGCCGGCAGCGCCAGGGTGGCGGCGACGACCTCGGGGACCTGCGCGGTGACGTCGTTGAGCGCGCGCGAGAACACCCGGATGCGCTCGCCGTCCCTGTGGATCTGGACGCGGAAGCCGTCGAGCTTGAGCTCGAGCGCGGCAGGCCCGCCGAGGCTGGCGAGCGCGTCGCCGGCGGTGTCCGCGGTCTGGGCGAGCATCGGCAGGATCGGCTGGAACACGGTGAGGCCGATCCGCGACAGTCCCTCGGCGCCGTCGCCGAGCGCCGCCGAGGCGACCGCCCCGAGGTCGCCGGCGAGCATGTACGCGGTCCGCACCGCGCGCGCCGGGAGCCCGGTGGCCAGCGCGAGCGCGTCGACCACCATCGCGTCGAGCGCGCCCTGGCGGAGCTCGCCGACGACCAGCGCGCCCAGGAAGCCCTGCTCGGGGGCGGTCGCGGCGGCGAGCATGGCGCCGAACGCGTCGCGCTTGGCCCGGTTCGAGCCGGCGCCCTGCATCGCGGCGATCTCGGCGAACCGGCGATCGACCTCGACCACGGTCAGCGAGGCCGCCGCCGCGGGGGCGATCTGGCCGTGCAGCTCGCCGACCGCGGCGTAGCCGATCCCGAGCTTGTGGACGACATCGCCCGCCAGGTGGCGCGCCGCGATCGGCCGCTCGTCCGGAGCGAGCTCGCCCAGCAGGCGGGCGAGCCGCTCGATCTTCTTCTTGCGCGAGGCGGTCTCGACCAGCTGCTGACTGGTGGCAGCGATCGCGGCGTACAGCACGACGCAAGCCTACCGGTCGGCGGCGGGGAGGGCGCGGCCGCGCGCGATCAGAGACGCCGGTGCACCGAAAACACGCCTGGCGCCTCGGTGGGCGCCAGGATCGAGGTGCCTGCGATGCAGGGTCCTCGCGAACAGCTGCTGACATGTGCTCGATCCGTGCCATCCGAGGCACCGTCGAAGTCACTGATCTGACTCGTCAAGCAGCGACGGGAGCGATGACGTGATCGAGTACGTGCAACCCGACTTGCCGCGGCGGTGGCAGGCCCAGTGGCCGGCATCGCCGTGGCATCATCGACGGGCGTCGTGTTGACCACGCTCGGCAGGTATCCCATCGACCAGCTGCTCGCGCGGGGCGGCATGGGCGAGGTCTACCTGGGCCGCGTGCTGGGCGCGCACGGGTTTTCGCGGCCGGTCGTGATCAAGGTGATCCGCACCGAGCTGGTGGCCAACGAGCGGATCGCGCTGATGTTCGTCGACGAGGCGCGGATCGCCGCCGGCCTGCACCACCGCAACATCGTCCAGATCATCGACTTCGACCTGTTCGACGCCGGCGCGTACCTGGTCACCGAGCACATCGCCGGCTGCGACCTGCGCATGCTGCTCCACCACCTGCGCGCCGCGCCCCGGTTCGAGATCGCGGTGGCGATCCTCACCGAGCTCGCGACCGGGCTCGACGCGGCGCACGAGGCGCACGACGGCGAGGGCACCCCGCTCCACCTGGTGCACCGCGACGTCAGCCCGAGCAACGTGCTGCTGGGCATCCACGGCGAGGTCAAGATCGCCGACTTCGGGATCGCCAAGGCGCGGTCGCGCAGCTACCACACGGTGTCCGGATCGATCAAAGGCAAGGCGCCGTACATGGCGCCCGAGCAGATCCTCGGCGAGCCGGTCGATCGCCGCGCCGACGTGTTCTCGCTCGGCGTCCTGCTGTTCGAGCTCACCACCCGGACCCGGCTGTACTCGGCGCACGCCAACAGCGTGGCGATGAAGCATATCCTCGACGGCCACGTCCCCGATCCGGCGGAGCGGCGCGCCGACTACCCGCCGGAGCTGACCCGGATCGTGCGGCGCGCCCTGGCGCGTCACCCCGACGAGCGCCATCCGAGCGCGCGGGCGTTCGCCGACGACCTCGATCAGGTCGCCCGCCGCGAGCGCTGGAGCCTGTCGCGCGCCGGCATCGCCGACGTGGTCAAGCTGGTGCGGCAGCGCGCGCAGCTGGCGACCAGCACGCCGGCGTGGCCACCGCCGCGCCCGGGGGCGAGCCCGTGACCACCGCCGCCGCCGAGGACCGCGACCGGGTCGGGCCGTACCGCGTGATCAAGGCGATCGGCGCCGGCGGCTCGGCGCGGATCGACCTGGCGCGGATCGATCGCGCGTACGGGTTCCAGCGCCACGTCGTGATCAAGCGGCCGCTCGAGCACCTGCGCGGCGATCCCGGCGTCGCCGCGTCGCTGCGCCGCGAGGCGCGGATCGGCGGCCAGCTCCGCCACCCCAACCTGGTCGCGATCCTCGACGCCGGGGTCCACGACGGCTACGACTACCTGGTCCTCGAGTACGTCCACGGCGCGGCGCTGCGCGCGGTGATGCAGGCCGACGCGCCGGGCGCGGTCCGCGACCTGCCGCTCGGCGTCGCGCTCGCGATCGTCAGCGACGCCGCGCGCGGGATGCACGAGGCCCACGAGCTGACCGACGACCGCGGCTCGCCGCTGGGGCTGGTCCACCGCGACGTGTCTCCCGGCAACATCCTGCTCGGGCTCGACGGCACGGTGAAGCTCGCCGATTTCGGCATCGCCAAGGAGACCCGGGTCTCGACGCTGTCGGGCTCGATGCACGGCACGGTCACGTACATGGCGCCCGAGCAGTGCCAGGGCCACGCGTTCGATCGCCGCGCCGACGTGTTCTCGCTCGGCGTGATCCTTTACGAGCTGGTCACGGGGACCCGGCTGTTCTGGGCCGACAACGACGTCGCGTCGCTGCACCGCGTGCTGTCGGGCGCGGTGCCGCGGCCGCGCAAGGTCAAGCCGCAGATCCCGGCAGCGCTCGAGGAAATCGTCATGACCGCCGTGGCGCACGACGCCGAGCAGCGATTCGCCACCGCGCTCGAGCTCGCGACGGCGGTCGAACGCTGCGCGGCGAGCGCCGGCGAGGTGCTGGGCGCGCGATGGATCGCGCGCAGCGTCGAGGCGGTCGTCGGGCCCAGGCCGGTGCCGTGGATCGCGGCCGCGCCGGCGCCCGAGGCCGCGCCGGCGGCCGACGAATCGCTGGTCGAGCTGATCGCGGCGATCGGCACCGACGAGCCGGTCGAGCCGGCGTTCGGCGACGCCGGCGGCGCCGACGACGACGACGCAACGGTGACCACCGCACCGCCGAGCCCACCAGCCGCCGCGCCCGTGGCAGCGGCCCGCGCTGCACCGCGCCGCCGCGCGCTGGCCGCGTGGATCGCCGCGCTCGCCGTGACCGGCAGCGCCACGACCGCGATCGTGATGACGCGCGGCTCCCGCGCGCCGGCGGTGACCACCGCGCCGGCGGACCCGGCGCGCACGCCCGGCGCGCACGACACCGGCACCGATCGCGCGGCAACTCCGCCGAGCGACCGCATGACGACCGGCGACTCCGCGGCCCGCGCGCGCGACTCCGCCGCCGATCGCCCGGCGCCCTCGCCAGGCGATCGCACCGCTGTCGACGACCACGCGCCTGGCCCGCGCGACTCCACCACCGACCGCGCCGTCGCCGACGACCACACGCCCGGTGCGCGCAACGCCGCCGCCGCCGATCCGGAGCCGTCACCGAGCGATCGCGCGGCGTCCGACGACCACGCTCCCGGCGCACCCGATACCGCGTCCGACCGCCCGGCGCCCTCGCCGAGCGACCGTCCCGCGCCGCCGCGCGCCGGCGGCACGGTCCGCGCAGTCCCGCCGCGAACCGCCGGCGAGCATCGGCCCGGCAAGCGCAAGCCGCGCCCGGTCGTCCGACCGGCGCCCGCGGACCCGGCACCGAGCGTCCGCCCTCCGGACAGCCCCGCCCCGCCCGCCGTGGCAACCCCCGGTCCCGGATCAGACTCGGCCCCGCCCGCGCGCCCGGCGACCAGGGTCGAGTGGAAGCCGACCCTGCTGCTGCCCACCGACGGCTCGGACGGAAGAGAGCGCAGATGACCCGCGGCCACGGCGCGCCCCGGCGACGCATCGCCACGTCGCTCGCGATCGCCGCCGGCCTCGCGGGCGTCGCAGCCCCGGCGGCCCGCGCCGATACCGTCGACGACCACCTCGCCCGGGTCCGCGAGCTCTACGACCGCCGTGACTTCGTCCACGCGCGCGACGAGCTGCTCGCGGCGTACCAGCTCGAGCCGCGGCCCGAGCTGTTGTTCGCGCTCGGCCAGGTCGAGCTCAACCTCGGTCGCTTCGCGCAGGCGATCGACTACTACGAGCGGTTCATCGCGACCGAGCCCGCTGCGGATCAGGTCGCGCTCGCCCAGCAGGGGATCGGCGCGGCGCGCGCCGGGCTCGCCGAGAAGCCCGCCGCGCCGCAGCCACCGCCTCGGCCGCCCCACCGGCAGTGGGACACCGCGGACTCCGCGCTCGCCGCGATCGGCGGCGCCACGCTGGTCGCCGGCGCTGGCCTCACGATCTACGGCTCTCACCTGGCCGGCGACCACAGCGGGAGGCTGTCGGCCTACAACGACCGCGTGTCGCACGCCACGATCTCCGAGTGGGTCGGCGCGAGCTGCGTCGCCGCGGGCGCCCTGGCGATCGGCGGCGCGGTGCTGCGCTGGCGGCTGCACCTGGTCGACGGCGAGATCCGGCCGATCGCCGCGCCGAACGCGGCCGGGGTGACGTGGACCGGACGGTGGTGACGCCGGCGAGCCACGCGCTCGGTGCGCTCGCCGCCGCCGCGCTGGCGTGCCTGGCCGGGTGCGTCCACCCCGACTACCGCTGCGTCTCGGACCACGACTGCGACGTCGGCGAGGCCGGCCGCTGCGGAACCGATCACCGCTGCACCGCCTACGACCCGACCTGCCCGACCCACCGGCGCTACAGCGACCACTCGGGGCCGGCGTCGAACACGTGCTTCGACGACCAGGTCGCCCCCGCGAACGTCTGCGCGGCCGGCCAGCCCCCGGCGACGCCCGACGGCTGCGCGGCCTCGGTGTGCCAGGCGCTGCCGAGCTGCTGCACCGCCGGCTGGTCCGAGGCCTGCGTGCAGCAGGCGCAGCTCGTGTGCAGCGACGTGGTCTGCGATACCCGGATCGCGATCACCGCGAACAAGCCGGGCCGCAGCGAGCTGTGGGATCTGCGGTGGGACGGCGCGCAGTGGATCGCGCGGCTCGACACCCGGCAGAGCGTCCTGGCCTGGCTCGCCCCGGAGCCCGGCACGGTCGCGCCGCGGCTCGCCGGGTTCTCCGCCAGCACGCTGGCGTTCGACGGCGGCTCGATCCCGACCGCCGCGGCGCGCAACTACCTCGAGGCGACCTCGGTCGACTTCGACCGCGACGGCCGCCCCACCGTCGCGCTGGGGTTCTCCGACGCCGCCGGCCCGCACCTCGAGATCGCCAAGCTCGACGACGGCGCGTCGCGCGTGGTCGCGAGCGCGGCCGCCACCCGGCTGTCGTGGGGCGACGTCGACCACGACGCGTTCCCCGACGGCATCGCCGAGGCTGGCAGCGGCGCGCGCTATCACCTCTTGTCGAACATCGAGGCCGACAACCGCAGCCGCCAGATCGACGATCGGGTCTCGACCACGGTCGCCGGCGGCACGTCGAGCATGGTCGCCAACGATCCGCCGGCGGTCCGCGGCTTCGACTGGATCGACTTCGACGGCGACCACCAGCTCGACGTCGTGGTCTACGGCTACACGATCGACATCCACCCCGGCAAGGGCGAGGCGATCGGCACCACGTTCCTGTTCCGCATCGACTGCGATCCGCCGGCGGCCGCCAACAGCTGCGACGCGATGATCCAGGCCGACCACGCGTTCGCCGGTGCGTCGTTGCCGTCGGCGACCGGCCCCGCGCTGATCCTCGCCACCCACCCCGTGCGCGCGCTGTACCGCGGGGAGGTCCGCGGCACGCCGGCCGCCGCGGTGCTGTCGCCCTACGCGTTTCCGGCCGAGGCCTGCGGCGCCGGGTGCCCGCCGATCATCGCGGTCGCGGTGCGCGATCTCGACGGCGATCACCAGCTCGACGTGATCGCGATCGACGGCGACCTGCAGGTCTACACCTCGCTCGCCACCGACCACCTGCAGCTCCATCCCGCGATCAAGCTGCCGACCGCGCCGGCCGCGCCGGGCTTCCTCGTGGTCCGCACCTCGGTGTCCGGCGCGCCGCGATCGCGATGATCGCCGACCGAAAACGCGCTACGGCGAAACCACCGTGGGCCGGTTGGCGGCCAACGCGAGCGCCTGCTGCAGCACCGGATCGTCGATCGATTCGACCACAGATGTCGCGATCACGACGTCGGGCACGACGCCGCGCGGCGCGAGATCGCCGTTTGGCCGCACGATGTGAGCCTTGGGGAAGCCGACCTCGAGTCCGCTGTGACTCAGCGTGAACGTCTCCATCGCGCCATAGGTGGTCGCCAGGTCAGCGGTCTCTTCGCCGATCACGGTGGCGAACCCGTAGTCCTGGACCAGCGCCGCAACCGCGACGGTGTTGGAGTAGCTGCGGCGGTTGACCAGGACATGGACCTTGCCGGTGAACCGCGGCGCGGGATGCGGGGTCGCGGCGGGCACCGCGAACGCGACCGTGTCGCCGAGCCGGGCCTCGGCATACAGGGCCGCGAACCGGCGCGATACGCTGTGCGCATCGTCGGGCGCGAGCTCGACGCGCTTCCGGTTCGACGCGATCGCCTGGGCACTGACCCGGATCCGGAACGATGACTCGAAGCTGAACGGCCGGTCGGCGAACCAGCCGACCATGAGGTCGCTGAACGAGCTGTCGCCGCCGGGGTTATCGCGGAGGTCGATCACGAGGGCGACAGCGCCCGCGGCGAGGAAGCCCTCGAACGCGCTGTCGATGAAGCGCCGGAACGCGGTGTTGTCGTACTCGCTGGTCGCGCCCGGATCGACGTTGTAGAACGGCCCCGGGCGCAGGTACCCGACCCCGGCGCCCACCATGTGGGCGATCCGGGCGTTGCGGTCGAGCGCGAGCACGGGTGGCTGGGTCCGCGCAGCCGCCTTCATCTCCGCATCGCTGCGCGCGGGGACGGTCGTGTCGAATGCTGCGCCGTCGGCTCGCCGCGCCGAGATCACAAACCGATCGACGCGGCCGAGCTCGAGCCACAACAGCATCGCAAAGTCACGCTCCATCAGCGCGTGCGCGAGGTACGGCGTGTCGGCAGACTGGTTGCGCGCCGTGCGCACCAGCCAGCGCTCGATGGCCTGGCCGTCGATCGCAACGAGCTCGTCGCCACGCTCGATCGCGGGCAGCCCGCTGCGGTTCTCGGTGATGAACACGCGGTCGCCGACCACGCGGATCCGCAGCGGAAACACCGTGCCGCCGCCGGCGACGTGGTGGTCGAACGCATCGTACGCGGCGTCGATCCGGGCGTGCGCGACCTTGCCGAACGCCACGAACCGCTGGAACCGAGCCGCGACCTCGAGTGCTGGCTCCGGCCCCGTGATCTCGGCGCGCACCGCCGCGTAGAGCGCATCGTAGTCGCGGCGCGGCGCCCGCGCGTAGAGGTCGTAGTGCGCCTGTTGCAACGCGGTGTACAGCTGCGCGAAGTCGGCGCGGGCCTCCTCGGGTGACAGCGCGGGCTTTGCCACCGCCGGTACCGGGGCCGACGCCGGCGGCGCGTGAGGCGCGCACGCGGCGGCGACGAACCATGTGGCGACGAACCATCGCGGCTGACGTAGGGCTCGGATCGAGGGCGTGATCATCGTTTCAAAATTATGCTATATTTTGAAACGCGCAACCGCCATGGCCAAGCACCCGAGATCCGTCGTCGAACATCCTGCCCAGATCGCGTTACTCGCGTCGCCGGCGCGCCAGGAGCTGGTCGATACGCTCGACGCGCTCGGCGGCGAGGCATCGGTCAGTGAGCTGTCAGCTCAGCTCGGCCGGGCGATCCCGGGGCTCTACTATCACCTGCGATTGCTCGCGCGCGCGGGCCTGGTCGAGGAGCTCGCGGGCGAGGCGGGAGCGCGTCGCTACCGGGTGCCGAGCGCGATGCGGCTCCGCTATCGCCCCGGCAACACCGCGAACGCGCGCGCCGTCGCACGGTTCGCCGGCGGGATGCTGCGGATCTCGAAGCGCGACTTCGACGCGGCGCTCCGCGATCCTGGCGTCGTCAGCGAGGGGTCCAGGCGAACGCTGTGGGCCGCTCGGGTCAAGGGCTGGGTCGGTGACGCCGAGATCGTCGAGCTCAACCGGCTGATCGCACGGCTATCCGTGCTCATCAGCCCGCAGCGCAGGCCCGGCCGCGAGCGGCTCGTCGCGCTCACCTGGGTGCTCGCGCCGCTGGGCGTGAAGCGGGCGCGCGGCCCACGCCGGAAGCGCCGAGACAGGCCGCGAACGCGGTGATCGTCACGCCACCGCGACCGCCGCAGGCAGGATCGTGAGTGGCGGATCCGGTCAGCCTCGGTCCTTGAGCCCGTGGCGGTGCAAGAGGTCGATCAGGTGCGAGCGATCCATCTTCGCGATCCGCGCCGCCTGGGACACGTTGCCGGCCGCCTGCGCCATCAGCCGGCCGAGGTAGGCGCGCTCGAACTCGCGCACCACGGCCGCGCGCTGGTCCTTGTACGGCGGCAGCGGCTCGTCGAGCTCGGCGACCGGTGCCGCCGCCGATCCCGGCCCGTGGCTGTCGGTGTGGAGCTGCGGGCCGACGACGAGCGCGGCCTCGACCGCGTTGCGCAGCTCGCGCACGTTGCCCGGCCATGGGTGCTTGTGCCAGCGCGCCAGCTGCTCGGCGCCGAACAGCTCCTCGATCGAGCCGGCCGCGCCGAGGTCGCGCGCGAAGTGCTCGACGAGCAGCGGGATGTCGTCGCGGCGCTCGCGCAGCGGGGCGAGCCGCAGCACCACGACCGCGAGCCGGTGATACAGGTCCTGGCGGAACCGGCCGGTATTGACCTCGGCGCGCAGGTCGCGGTTGGTCGCCGCGATCACGCGGGCCTCGAGATCGAGCTCGGCCGAGCCGCCGACCCGGCGGAACCGCCGGCGCTCGAGCACGCCGAGCAGCGAGCTCTGGTCGGCGCCGGGCAGCTCGCCGATCTCGTCGAGGAACACCGTGCCGTCCTCGGCGCGCTCGAACGCGCCCTTGTGCTGGCGGTCGGCGCCGGTGAACGCGCCGCGCTCGTGGCCGAACAGCTCGCTCGCGAGCAGGCTCGACGACAGCGCGCCGCAGTCGATCGTCACCAGCGGCGACGCCGCCCGCGACGACCGCGCGTGCAGCGCCTGGGCCACCCGCTCCTTGCCGGTGCCCGACTCGCCGACGATCAGCACCGAGGTCGGGGTCGCCGCGATCCGCGCGATGTCGGCGAACAGCCGCAGCATCTGCGGCGACACCGCGAGCATGCCGGCGAGCTCGCTCGGCGCGCCGGCGCCGGGCGCCGGGACCGTGCGCCGCACCGCATCGTCGAACCGGATCGTCGTGCCGCCGAGCTTGACCAGCGTGCCCGGCGGAACGATCGCGCGCTCGATCCGCACCGCGCCGATGTACGTGCCGTTGGTCGATCCGAGGTCGGCGACCGCGATGCCACCCGGCCCGACACTGACGTCGAGGTGGTAGCGCGACACCGTGAAGTCGGCGACCGCGAGCGCGTTGTCGCGGGCGGTCCCGACCGAGACCACGTCGCCGCCGACCGCGAACTTGCCCCGGTCCGGGCCGTCGACGACCTCGACCCGCAAGGTCGACACGACGTGCTCGCCGGAGCGCGGCGAAAGCTGGGTCTCGAGCTCGCTCATGACGGCGGACTTCATGGCTGCCGGTTGGGACCCGACAACCCGTCCGTCAGTTAAGCACAGAACCCACCGAGGCCACCGACCGAGGCCACCGCGGGCACGGCCCGCCGCGCTCCCGCGGAGCAGCGCCGGGATCAGTGCCCGATCAGAACGGGAACGGATACGCGAACGAGCCGCCGTTCTGGGTCCGCGCGAACGTCGCCTTCTGCATCATCCCGGCGACGCAGTTGCCGAGCGCCACGTCCGGCGTGTTCTTCACCGCGACGCTGACGACGTGGCCATCCGGGCCGACCTTCACCGACACCTTGACCTGGCCCTTGGCGGGCGACTTGTCGCCGCACGACATGACCCGCGCTTTGACCTTGGCGACGCCGTCGGAGATCATCGTACGATCGAGGCCCTCGGGGACGTCGCCGCCGCTGCTCTTGGGCGCGGCAGGCACGCTGCCGGCGGCTCCCGGCTTGCCGCCGCTGCTGCTCTTGCGGAACTTGGCGCAGCACGCGCCCTCGTAGCTGTTGAGCACGCACGACACCTCGTCGCAGCCACCGCTGTCTCCCTTCTCGACCTTGGCGGGCGGCGGATCGCGAGGCGGCGGGGCCGAGGTCGGCGCCTTGTCGGGCGCCTTCGGCGTGGGCGCCTTCGGCGCGGACGGCGGCGGGTTCGTCGCCGTGGTCTTGTGGCTCGTGGCGGGCGCCTTGGGCTCCGCCGTCGTGTCGGCGACGGCCACCTTGGTGTCCTTGGTGTCCTTGGTGCCCTTGGGGGTGTCCTTCGTCGTGTCCTTCGTGGTGTCGCCAGCGCCGGGCGCACCCGCCGCCGCCACACCACCCGCTGCCTTGGAATCGGCCGTGGCCTCCGGCTGTGCAGCGGGCTTGCCGGTGCCGGGATCAGGCTTGTCGGCGGTCCCGGTCGTGCCGTTCTGGGCGACCTGCGCGCCGGGCTTGTTCTCGTTGCCGCCGCCGCGGAGCAGCACGACCACGACGATCACCGCCGCCACCACGAGCAGGCCGACCGATCCGACCAGCGCGTAGAGCAGCCGGTTGCTGTTCGGCCGCGCGGAGATCGGCACGATCACGGCCGGCTCGGTGAAGCCGCCGCCGCCGAACACCGGCAGGTCATCGATCGAGCCGATGCCGGCCGACGCCGGCTTGGCGCTGCCGCCTGGCGCCCCGAGGTACGCGCTCGCCATCGATCGGATGTCGATCAGCCCCGAGCCCTCGCCGCCGGACGGTCCGGTGGCCGCGCCGGCCGGGGCCCCCGCGGCCATCGCCGCGCGCGGCGCCGGTGCCGGCTTGTCGCTCGCGAGCTGCGCGAGGTTGTTGAGCGAGAACAGCACCGAGTTCTCGTTGCGCTCGCCGCGCATCTTGGCGCCGGCCTGGTTCGACGGCGCGGCCACCGGCTTGCCGCCGAACAGGTCGCCACCATCGTCGTCGTTGTGCGCCGAGCTCGCCGACGCCGCCGCGAACAGATCGCCCGGATCGCTGCGCCCGCCGCCGAGGTCCTCGCCACCGCCGAACATCGATGCCACGGCCTCGCTGCCGGCGCTGCGCGGCGCGGCCGCCGCGGGGGTCGACGCGGCCAGCGCGGTGAACGTGTCGACCTGCGCCAGCGGCATCCAGTCGGCGAAGCCCTCGCGCCAGATGTAGGTCTCGGCGTCGATCGCTCCGCCCGAGAACCGGTGCTGGACCTCCACCGCCGTCATCGGGCCGACCTGGTCCTGGTTGATCACGACGTGCCACACCGCCTCGTCGCCGGCCGGCGCGTGATCACCGCCCTCGTAGCCGTAGTCGTAGACGCGCGTGTCCTTCTCTTGCTGCGGCGGCGGCGCCGGCTCGGCCGCGCTCGCGCCCCCGCGAACGACGATGATGTTGCTGCATTTCTTGCAGCGGATCTTGAAGACCTTGCCTTGGACCTTGTCGTCCGAGATCGAATATTTGGCCTGGCAAGCGTCGCAGACGATCTTCATGGGCTGTTCCTGAACGTGTTCTGGGGGTCGGACCCCCGAGCCCGAAACTTCTTGGAGAAAGATCGTAACACACCGCCGCCGTAACAGCGCGAATTGCCACGCAACGGTGGGTACGCGTCCCCGCAAAGGGGTACGCGAACCGGGCTACGCGAACGGATCGTGGAGGCGGATGGTCTCGCTGCGATCCGGGCCCACCGAGACCAGGCAGAACGGCACCCCCGCCATGCGCTCGATCGTCTCGACGTAGGCGCGCGCAGGTCCAGGCAGATCGGTCACGTGCCGCGCGTCGGATGGCAGCCGTCCCCAGCCCGGGAAACTCGTGAACACCGGCTCGGCGCGCGCGATGTCGTCGGGATCGATCGGCGGCTCGTCCAGCTCCTTGCCGTCGACCCGATACGCGACGCACACCGACACCTCGGGCAGCTCGGCCAGCACGTCGAGCTTGGTCAGCGCGAGCGCGGTCATGCCCGACAGCCGCGCGCCCATCCGCAGCGCCGGCAGATCGAGCCAGCCGCAGCGCCGCGGCCGGCCGGTGGTCGCGCCGTACTCGCCGCCCGCCTTGCGCAGCCGCTCCCCGGCGTCGCCATGGAGCTCGGTCGGGAACGGCCCCGCGCCGACCCGGGTCGCGTACGCCTTGGTGATCCCGACGACCGCGTCGATCGCCGTCGGGCCGATCCCGGCGCTCTGGCACGCGCCGGCCGCGATCGTCGACGACGACGTGACGTACGGGTAGGTGCCGTGGTCGAGATCGAGCAGGCAGCCCTGCGCGCCCTCGAACAGCACGTGCTGCCCGGCCGCGATCGCGCGCGCGACGTGGCGCCCGGCGTCGCCGGTGTGCGGCAGCAGCGCGCGGCCGGCGGCCAGCGCGTCGTCGATCCAGCGCTCGACCTCGGCGGGGCTCGGCGGCGTGCCGCCCAGGTGGCCGATCAGCGGGCTCAGCTCGTCGAGGTTGGCCATCACCACCTCGCGCAGCCGCGCCGGCTTCTGCAGATCGCGGACCCGCACGCCCTTGCGCGCCGCCTTGGCCTCGTACGCCGGGCCGATGCCGCGCCGGGTGGTGCCGATCGCCCTCCCGGTCTTGGCGCCGTGGTCCTCGCGCAGCGCATCGATCAGCTTGTGGTACGGCAGGATCACGTGGGCCCCGAGCCCGACGAGCAGCTCGCCGCGCGACAACAGGCCCCGGGCCTGGCACTGGGCGAGCTCCTCGAGCAAGGTCTGCGGATCGATCACCATGCCGTCGCCGAGCACGCAGCTCTTCCCGGGGTGGCACACCCCCGACGGCACGAGGTGGGTCACCAGCTTCTTGCCGTCGATCACCAGCGTGTGGCCGGCGTTGGCCCCGCCGCCGTAGCGCACCACCACGTCGGCGCGCTCGGTGAACAGGTCCACGACCTTGCCCTTGCCTTCATCGCCCCACTGGGCGCCGACGACGATCACGACGGACATCATTCCTCCATGAGTGACGAGACCGCGGCTTCGACGTCGCGGCGCGAATCATCGGCCAGCACGAGCGCGCGGCGTCCGCCGCTCTCGATCACCACCGCCGCGTCGAGCCCGACGCCGCGCAGCCACGCCGGCGTCGGCCGGGTGACCGCGGTGACCGCGCGCAGCCCGCGGCCCCGCAGCGCCCGGGCGAGCCGCGGCGCGCCGCCACCGTGCACCGCGACGCCGATCGCTGTGTCCGGCGCCGGCACGCCGACCGCGCGCTGGGCCTCGGCCACCGCCTCGAGGTCGATCGCGAACCCGGTCGCGTGGGCCTCCCGGCCGTAGCGACCGATCAGCTCGTCGTAGCGCCCGCCGCGCAGCACCGCGTCCGGCGCGCCGCCAGCGTAGCCCGCGAACCGCACGCCGGTGTAATAGTCGAAGCCGCGCAGATCGCCCAGATCGATCGTGACCTCGGGTGCGGGCGGATCGGCGAGCTCGCCCAGCGCGGCGACCACCGCCTCCAGCCGGGCGAGCGCGGCGCGGACATCGCCCGGCCACGCCAGCTGCGCCGCACGCTCGAGCGTCGCCGCGGCCGGTCCCCACAACGACACCAGCGCCTCGGCGAGCCCCACCGCCGCCGCCGGCAGCGCCCGCGCCGCCGCGCGGACCCCGGCGCGGTCCTTGCGCGACAACGCCGCCGCGAGCCGGTTGCGCGCATCCTGGTCGGGGCACGCGTCCAGCACGTGGCGCGCCGGCGCGACGTGGCCGACATCGAGCCGGGTCTCGGGCAGCCGGGTCGCGGTCAACACCGCGGCCGCCACCGCCAGCACCTCGGCATCGCCCTCCGGCTCGGGCGCGTCGATCAGCTCGATCCCCGCCTGCAGCAGCTCGCGCTGGCCCAGCTCGCCGGCCAGCCGGGTCACCGCGCCCTCGTAGCACAGCCGGATCGGCCCCTCGGTGTCGGCCATCCGCGTCGCGACCAGCCGCGCGACCTGCGGCGTGATGTCCGGCCGCAGCGCCACCACCTCGCCCGTCCCCGGCTCGACGAACCGGATCGCCGCGGCGCGCGCGTCGTGCCCGAGGCCGCGCTCCAGCACGTCGGCGCACTCGAACACCGGCGTCACGATCCGCGCGTAGCCCCAGGCCTCGAGCACGGCCATCACGCGCTCCGCGAGCGCACGGCGGCGTGCCGCGGCTCGCGGCAGCAGATCGCGGACGCCGGACGGCAGACGGATGGGCGGCGCGTTCAAAGCGCCCTACTCTACAGCGAATTCGCCGGGCCGCACGCCCGTGACGTCCACCGGCTTGCCGCGGAGATCGTCCCCGGCGCACGCACGCGCACAGCCTCGTCGGTCACGCCGCGAGCATGCGCCGCCCGCCCGAGCCGGGCACTGGTACGCTCGCGCGATGCCGGACGAGCCGCCGCCGATCCCCGACGATCTGGTCGCCGAGCTGACGGCGCTGGCCGAGACCGTGGCGGCGCGCGGCGATCACGCCGACGTCGCGGCCCGGCTGGAGTGGCTGATCGACACGCTGATCCTGCGCGGCCAGCTGCCGGCGTCGTTCAAGAAGCTCGCGGCCAAGGTGAAGCCCGGCGAGCGCAGCGTGGTGCGGCTCGCGACGTTCCGCGACAAGTACGCGGTGGCGAGCCCCGACATCGACTGCGCGGCGCGGATCCCGCTGTGCGGCGCCCGGTGCTGCTCGTTCGAGGTCACCCTGTCGGCGCAGGACGTCGTCGAGCGCCGCGTGCCGTTCGACGTGATGCGGCCGTACGCGCTGCCGCGCGATAACGGCCGGTGCGTGTGCATGGACGAGACCGGCGCGTGCACGATCTACGAGCACCGGCCCGGTGCATGCCGGGCCTATGACTGCCGCCACGACGCCCGGGTCTGGCTCGACTTCGAGGCGCGGATCCCGGCGCCGCGCGGCTAGCAGCAACTGTCCGCCGCCGACGTGCGCGACCGGCGATGCCCGCGACATGTCTCCACCCGGCTGCGCGCCGCAACCGATCGCGTGATGATCCCCGGCCGCTCGGTCGAGCGGCAGGATCAGGAGCGTGGCATCAGGCCTTCGAAGAACAGATCGATCATGCCGTCGGAGACCTCGCGCGACGTCAGCCGGCCGTCGCCGCGGTACCACTTGTACGTCCACAGCACCATGCCCAGGAAGCTGAACGACGCGAGCGTTGGATCGACCGCGCGGATCTGGCCGCGCTCGCTCGCCTCGCGGAACGCCGCCTCGAGGAACCGGACGTAGCGCTTCTTGCGCTCGTTGATCTCCTGGCCCGAGGCGCCGGTCAGCGTCTGGTGCTCGTGCAGGATGATCGTGACTTCCTTGCTCGCGTCCTGCGTCACCAGCGCGATGTTGCGCGCCATGCACTCGCGCAGCCGCGCGACGGGATCGACGATGTCGCCGACCTTGGCCAGGACCATGTCCTCGAACATGTCCATGCCGTAGTGCATGATCGCGAGCAGCAGCGCTTCCTTGGTCTTGATGTGGTGATACAGGCCGGCCTTGGTCAGCCCGCAGGCCTCGGCAATCTCCTGCATGCTCGTCGCTTCGTAGCCGCTCTGATGAATCAGACGCGCGGCGCGCTCGAGGATCTCGTGGTACCGCTGGTCGCGAGGGCGGCTCACGCAGACCGTGTAACACGACCCGCAGATCGAGGAGCAAGAGGTTTCTTTGCCCTACCGATCGGTAGGTGTCGTTATGCCGCCTGCGGAACACTCTGACGCGCTCACAGCGGGCTCGGTGACGCGACGAAGCTGACGTCGAGCCCGGGGAATCGTTGACGCAGCTCGTCGGCGATCCGGATCGGCCCGAACACCTCGGTCGCGTAATGGCCCGCCGCGACCAGCGTGATCTGCAATTCCTTTGCAAGATCACCGGCGCGCTCGGCGAGCTCGCCGGTCAGGAACAGGTCGCAGCCCGCGCCGGCCGCGGCCTCGACGAGGTCGGACGCGGCCCCCGAGCAGACCCCGACCTTGTGGACCACGGCGGGTCCGTGAGGGAACACGAACGGCGGCCTGCCGACTCCCGCGGCGATCCGCGCGATCGCGTCCTCGCGGGTCAGCGGCACCGGCCACGCGCCGGCGAGCCCGAGCGGCGTCCCGCGCACGTCGCCGAACGACTCGCGGGCGGCGCCGAGCGCGAGCGCGTCGCACAGTCCGGCGTTGTTGCCGAGCCGCGCGTGCTTGTCGAGCGGCAGGTGGTACGCCGCGAGCGAGACCTCGTTGCCGAGCAGGAGCCGCAGCCGCCGCGCCAGCGGGCCGGCGATCCGGGTCAGCCCGCCGCCCCAGATCAGCCCGTGGTGGACGACGATCAGGTCGGCGCGCCGCTCGATCGCCGCCCCGATCAGCTCGGCCGACGCCGACACCCCGGTGATCACGCACTCGACCTCCGCGGTGCCCTCGACCTGCAAGCCGTTGGGGGCGAAGTCGCGGAACCGATCGATCTCGAGGGTGGCATCGAGGTACCCGACGACCTCGCGCAGGTGCACCGGCATCGCGAGAGTATGCCGCAGTGTGGCGAAGCCTACCGGCGAGCGTTGATCGGCGCCGGCGGTTCCCGTGGTAAACCGCTGCCATGGCCCCGGTGAAGAAGCCTGAAGTCCCTGGTCGGGGGTCCTCCGACGAAGTCCGCACGATGAGCGGGCTCCCGCTCAAACCGACCTACGGCCCCGACGACCTGACGTCGCGCGGCTGGAACTACGAGCGCGAGCTCGGCCACCCCGGCCAGTACCCGTACACCCGCGGGCCGCACGCGACGATGTACCGCGGCAAGCCGTGGACGATGCGCATGTTCGCCGGATTCGGCTCGCCCGAGGACACCAACCGGCGGTTCAAGTTCTTGCTCGCCAGCGGCCAGACCGGGCTATCGACCGCGTTCGACATGCCCACCCTGATGGGCTACGACCCCGACCACGGGCGCTCGCTCGGCGAGGTCGGCCGCGAGGGCGTGTCGGTCGCGTCGATCGACGACATGACCCGGCTGTTCGGCGACATCCCGCTCGACCAGGTCTCGACCTCGATGACGATCAACGCGCCGGCCGCGGTGCTGCTCGCGCTCTACGTCGCGGTCGCCGAGCAGCAGGGGGTCTCGCCCGACCGGCTGCGCGGCACGCTGCAGAACGACATGCTCAAGGAGTTCATCGCGCAGAAGGAGTGGATCTCGCCGATCCGCGGCCACATGCGGATCATCCGCGACATGCTGGTGTGGTGCACCCGCGAGATGCCGCTGTGGAACACGATCTCGATCAGCGGCTATCACATCCGTGAGGCCGGCGCGACCGCGGTCCAGGAGCTCGCGTTCACCATCGCCGATGGCATCGGCTACGTCCAGCTCGGCATCGACGCCGGGCTCGACGTCGACGACTTCGCGCCGCGGCTGTCGTACTTCTGGGACGTCCACAACGACTTCTTCGAGGAGATCGCCAAGTTCCGCGCCGGCCGCCGGATGTGGGCCAAGCTGATGCGCGAGCGGTTCGGCGCCAAGAACCCGAGGTCGTGGCTGCTCCGCACCCACGCCCAGACCGCCGGGGTCTCGCTGATGGCGCAGCAGCCGCTCAACAACGTCGTGCGCACCACGATGCAGGCGCTCGCCGCGGTGCTCGGCGGCACCCAGTCGCTCCACACCAACAGCTACGACGAGACCTACGCGCTGCCGACCGAGGACGCGGCCCAGCTCGCGCTGCGCACGCAGCAGGTCATCTACGAGGAGACCGGCGTCGCCGCCGTCGCCGATCCGCTCGCCGGCAGCTACTTCGTCGAGACCCTGACCGATCAGGTCGAGGCCGCGGCCTGGGAGTACATCCACAAGATCGACGCGATGGGCGGCATCACCAAGGCGGTCGAGGAGGGCTACCCGCAGCGCGAGATCGCCCGCTCGGCGTTCGAGTTCCAGCGCGACGTCGACACCGGGCGCCGGCCGATCGTCGGCGTCAACAAGTACGCGTCGGCCGGAGAGGGCGACAACATCCCGACCCTCAAGATCGACCACGACACCGAGGCCAACCAGATCGAGCGGGTCCGGGCGTTCCGCGGCCAGCGCGACCCGGCGGCGGCCGAGCGCGCGCTCGCCGCGGTGCGGAGTGCGCTGCGCGACGACAAGCAGAACGTCATGCCGCCGATCCTCGACGCGGTGAAGCAGCACGTGACGCTCGGCGAGATCTGCGACCTGTTCCGGTCCGAGCTCGGCGAGTACCGCGACCCGGCCTATTTGTAGAAAGGGGACTGTCCCGTACTGTCCCGTCTCCTCTCGGCCGGCAGAGCCGGCCGATTCACCCCACCGCGCGTCGCGCGGATCTATCTGTGGCCAACTGACCTCAGCGCGGCCGGACAGCTGTCCGGCGGCCGGACACTCCGGACAGCTGCGGCGGCCAAGGGGTCGGGATCGCGCGCAGCGGGCTGGCGCGATGCTTGGAGGATGGGCCGCCATGCGCGCTCAGCGAACCCTGCATCCCCTCGAACATCACCCGTCATTCCGCGCCGTGGTCGCGGCGGCCTCGCCGCTGGCCGAGCTCGCCACGCGGATCGCGAACCACGACATCGTCGGCGCGCTCGCGATCGCGTGCAGCGACCTCGCGGACGGCTTCGCGTCGCCGCCCGACAGCCGGCGGCGGGTGGAGTCTCACCACCGCGCGTGGGTGAGCATCCGCGAGATCGATCGGGTGCTGAGCCAGGCTCGGCAGGCGCGCCGGGCGCCCGGGGAGCTGCTGCGGCGCGCGCAGCGCGCGATAGACCGCGCGGATGTCCTCGTCGGAGCGCTACTTCCCAATTGAATTCCTGCGGTTGAGAATAAGTTCCCGAGAACTTGAGCCGGTGTTGCGACCTCGCCTGGCGCCCCACCTCTGACAGGGTAGTAGCATCCGCGTGCGACGAGCGACTTGACCCGTTAGGAGGACTTATGAAGGCAGTACTCGTATGTCTGGGCATCGCGCTGGCGGTCGGGGCTTGCAAGAAGACCGGTGGAACGGGCGGCGGCGGCGGCACCGGCGGCTGGCTCGTGGGCACCGATGGCCTGATGGTGAACGTCGAAACCAGCGGCCTGTCACAGGGCTACCCGCTCGACTCGAAGGCGACCCTCAACGCGATCGGCTGCCGCTTCGAAGGTGAGGCATGGGTCCCCGGGACCGGCGGCACACTGCTCTACACCGACGATGGCGGTGTGTCGTGGCGGCCGCAAGCGGTGCCAACCACCGCAGACCTTCGCGCGATCGGCACCCAGGACTCCGGCCCGGTGTTCGTCGGCGGCGACGGCGTGTTCCTGACCTCGAGCGACACCGGCGCGCACTGGACGCAGATCGGCGACGGCACGGTGAGCATCCGCGCCATCGCGGCCGCCCAGCAGGCCCCGACGGTCCTGGCGATCGGCGAGGACGGCGCGCTGTTCTCGTTCGAGGACAACCAGCTGGTGAACCGCGGCAGCTTCGCCGGCGCCCGCGCCATCGCGGTGTCCCCCGACGGCCGGTCCGCGATCATGGTCGGCGATCAGCTGATCAGCCGGAGCAGCGACGGCGGGCGCAGCTGGACTCCGCTGGCCAACAGTGGCGGGGTCCGGTTCGACGACGTCCGGCTCGACGAGACCGGACAGGCGATCGCGGTGGGCACCGGTGGCGCGGTCGCCCGGATCTCCGCGGCCGGCGGCGTGACCGTGCAGCGCGTCGGCACCGCTGACCTGCACACGGTCCACCTCGCCGAGAACGACGACCCCGAAACGGCGGCGGGGTATGCCGCCGGCGAAGGCGGTAGCGTGTTCATCACGCTCGACGGCGGCAAGACCTGGCGCGCCGGCCCCAACGTCGGCCGGACCGTGCTCGGCTCCGACCAGATCGGCGAAGGCCACCGTTGACGGTTCGTCTTCCGGGCTGCAGCTGTTGACGATTCCTGGGGAACGGTCGCCAGGCCGGCGACCGTTTGCGGTGTCGCGCGCGCGAGACTGACATCGTGCGGGTGCGCTGCATCAGCAGCTGCAGCCCGGCTGCTCTGGCGCCCTTCCCGGCGCTCAGCAATTCTCCGAGGCGCGCGCCCATCCGGGTGCCGCGCGCGTCGTTCGTCGCGGCTACCGCGGCGCGCGAGGATTTTTCTGGCTCTGCCCACCGGCGCGCGTAAGAGGCAAGCGAGAACGTCGCGTCGTTACCTCAGGCGTACCCCATCGCCTCGGGCCACCCCGCAATGCTGGTGATGCGTGGCCCGAGAGCTCGATCCCGATAGCCTGATCGGCGGCGTGATCGCCTCGCGGTACCGCGTCGAGGCCCGGATCGGCGACGGCGCGATGGGCAAGGTGTACCGGGCGCGCCACGTCAAGCTCGGCCGGCCGTTCGCGATCAAGGTGCTGCGCCCCGAGCTGCTGCACGACGAGACGGTCCACCGCCGGTTCACGCGCGAGGCCGAGCTCGCCGGCGTGCTGCAGCACCCCAACGTCGTCAGCATGGTCGACCTCGGCGTGACCACCGGCGGCCTGCACTACCTCGTGATGGAGTACGCGCCGGGCGAAACGCTCTACGATCTGATCGTGCGGGCGGCGCCGCTTCCGGCCGACCGCGTGATCGGGATCGTCCGCCAGCTGTGCGACGGCCTCGGCCACGCCCACGACCACGGCCTGATCCACCGCGACTTCAAGCCCGAGAACGTGGTCGCCGAGCGCGGCCGCGAGGGCGATCACCTCAAGATCGTCGACTTCGGCGTGGCGATCCTGCTCCACGAGGCCGCGTCGTCGAGCCCGGAGCGGTTGACCACCGCCGGCGTGGTGCTCGGGACGCCGAACTACATGGCGCCCGAGCAGGCGCTCGGCAAGTCGATCGATCACCGGATCGACCTGTTCGCCCTCGGCGTGATCTGCTTCGAGATGCTCACCGGCCGGGCGCCGTTCGACGGCGACGGGGTCGACATCGCGCGCGCCAACGTCATGCTGCCGACCCCGGAGATGCGC
>Ga0307515_10005417_pt1 | contig 25855 bp, 13 predicted proteins | sample 17_EM_MG_FD_194513 | JGI IMG/M metagenome (GOLD analysis project Ga0307515, IMG submission 194513) | Populus trichocarpa ectomycorrhiza microbial communities from riparian zone in the Pacific Northwest, United States - 17_EM | ecosystem: Host-associated > Plants > Roots > Unclassified | place... | reverse complement strand
AATTAAATTTGATCATCTAAAATTCTAATCTTCTCAATTAAGCCCAAATTAAACTTCCAAACTTATTTTTTCACCAATTAATTCCCTAATAAAATTAATTTGACCCATTAAAAGTGTACTTAAGTTCTTGCACTTAATTAAATCTTTTAATTTGATCTAAATTAATTCTTAAGCTTAATTAAACCTTTAATTGGGTTCATGATTAAATCAAATTGGCATATTAAAAGTCTAATCAAGTCCCCAGACTTAACTTTTATGCAAATTCATCCAATAATCATTTGATTTGACATTGAATCTACATTGTCTTTCGATCTAGGATATAATAAAGTATAATTAGACTTCTAATTCTGTCTAAAATCCCACTAAACATTACTCTTCAACTTACAATATATATTACTCTTCAACTTACAAAACAGGACATGGTGAAGTTTTTAGTTACTCATGCTAAAAAAAAAATTATATTTATATTATATTTATACCAAGATATACATATGAAAAAAAATGAGAGTTGCTGTCAAAATTCCATTCCTCTCACCTTTTCTTTCAATCTATTCCTTTTAGAGGAACTCCCTACTATACTTTCTGGAATATCATTTTCTTTTAATATTTGAAATTTCTCAACACAACAAGAGATTGCTCTTCTCATCTGGCTTTAAATGTTACATGAACTTTGACGAGGGATGTTGAAGTTAATGTCTCCAATTGATGACTGAATTCCTTTGATATGTGTAAAGCAACGGCTTGTCTACTTTCTTTTAGAAGTAGTTGTCTTCTTTCCTAATCCTATTTACCTTAAATACTTGTCGAAACATGTTTTAATGATTTCATCGAGTAGTCAGAGAACAAGTTGGTATAAAATATTAATAATAGGAATACCACCAATTTCTCCTCATGTTTTTATAGCATCTAGTAGCTAAATTTCAGTTATTTGTGAGTTTACTAGTTTTGGCTTCTTGAAGATGTTTGCGGAACATTTTTTCATGAAAAATTTTAGGCACACATGAAGTAAATAATGATATCTTATTAATTATTTTACGGGATTTACTTTGAAGGAAAAAATAAATATAAGTAATAGAGAGATAATTACTTACTAATCACCATAAAAAAATCATAATTTATAAAAAATGATAAAAATATCTTCACCTAATTTTTTTTTGACTTGTATTATCTTTTTATTCAAAGTGTATCATAGAAAGTAACTAAAAGATGCTGCTAATTACTTACTGATCACCATAAAATATCTTTTTTTTCCCATGAGTTAGAGCATATTTTATAATTGTTAGCAGACTTTGAAGTCGGGTTATGGATACCTGAGAGATACCCAAAACTCGATTGAGTTTGAGTATCAAACACCCATACCCATTAGGTATAAATAGTAATTTTGGGTTTAGATTCAGGTATGGACTAGTTTAACTCACGCTTCACCGCGGGTTATATCATTTTTTTTCAAAATAATATCGGGCATACAAGCTACTTCAATGTATTTTATAATAAAAAAGTTTAAAGTGTAAATTGAAAAGTCTATGCAAGTATCTAGTTAAATAAATCGATAATTATTTATGTAAATAAATGAAAAAAATCGTTAACAATAATCAAAAGAAAAATTAAAAAAATTAAGAGAAGAATGCAGATTAAGATGTTCAATCATACAAAATAAGATATTCACTCGATTGTGTTCACTAAACTTATTTACTTAAATCAATAAAAGATAAATTTACACCCTAAAAAAATCATGACCTAAATGATAAACACAAACGAAATTGACTGAATAAACCCATGCCCTAAACAAATTACTCAAAGCCGAACACATCAACAATATTATTTAAAAATGAATATTTTTATTTTGAAAAATAAACTTCATTTGTATAAAACCAAAAAATAATAATAAATGAATTAGAATACTATCTTGAAAAATCAAACACAAACAAAACAATTCTAAAAAAAACTTATATTATAAAAGACATGTAAAACCTGTGACTTGGATCATGAGACCAGAACAAACTCATAGAAAATAAATTGAAGATAATCACAAAACTAATATTAAAAAAAAATACAAAATGATAAGATTGTATGGAGCCGAATCCCCAACAAATCAAATGTCAAAAGATGAAATCATGAAAAAAATCAATTACAGAAAAGTTCTAAAAAAAATGAGAGCGAAAAAACAATTCATTAGAGGGCAAATAAAAATTTGATTTGACATGTGCTTCATAGTGGGCTGTAACTTTTTTTTCAGAAAAAAACTTGAGTATAGAGGTTATTTTAATATGTATTTTTACACAACAAAAATTATTAGTGTAAATCAAAAAGTCTATCCAAACATCTAATAATCATATATGTAAATAAAAGAAAAAACATTAATAATAATTAAAAGAGAAAGTGGAAAAATTGAGAGATGAACGTAGATCAAAATATTTAATCTCGTAAAATGAGACATTTAGCTGGTTGTATCAACTGAATTTTTTTTATTAAAATTAATAAAAGATAATAGAAATAAAAACACAAATGAAATCGGGTGAATAAAATAAAAAACAATGCAAAACAAAATAAATAACAATTAAAAGAATCAAGATTTAATGAAATCGGGTGAATAAAATAAAATTAATTGAAATTAAATGTGTTAGGGGAAAATGAAATGAAATTTAATGTTTAGGGATGAATTTGAAAAAAAAAAACAAATCAATCAAGAAAATGACTCGAAACAAAAGAATAACAATTAAAAGAATGAGGATCAAATTTGATAAAAAGAATCAAAGAAATCAAATGACCAGGTATGAAATCAAAAATAAAATCCAATTAGAAATAATCAATGTAATTAAAATAATTGCAATTAAAAGAAAAGGGACTGAATCAACATAAAAAGGAAATTGAAGGGCTGATATAATTTTTTGCATGGCCAACATGTAACCCGAAGAAGAAAAAGAAGGAAAAGAAAGAAAAAGAAGAAAAGAAAATTAGCGCCAAACCTAATCGAACCACTATACACACGCTACCCAAAGAGGAAGAGGATACCGAGACAAATCAAATGATGCGGCGGAAGCACGATTAACACCATCAAAGTTAGTTGCACGTGCCACCCGAAGACGACGGATCGACTTAAGTGTGCAAAGCATGTGTCAGTAGTTTATCATTTTTTTGTACAAAATTGAAAATATTCTTAGGATTAAACAATAATAATAATAATAAAACCATTATGAAATTACAACCAAGCCTTTAAAACTAAGGCTAAACAAATTAGATGTTAAGGGTAATGGAGTAATTATATTGTTCAATGAGAAACAAAATTACTATAAGGCACTTAGACCGAAGATTATAGCTATTTACTTTTTAGATCAATACAGTAATTGTACTATTAAAATCAACATAAAATTACTACAACACCCTCCATTAGTCTTGAAAATAACAAATAAATCAATAAAAAAAACAACAATAATACCCTAATACCAAGCCTTCCGAGTTGTGAAATTCTATTGTGCAAGTTCACAGTAGAATGTGTTTTGGTAAACAGTGCACATACAGTAGAGATCCCATAGAGTATAGAGTTTTACTAATAAACTAATAAAAAAAAAACAATACCCTCATCCCAAGCCTTATGAGCTATGAAATTCTACTGTACAAGTTCATAGTAACCTAGTTTTGAAACCCGGACCGACCCGACGGGTCGACCCGGGACTCGGTCGATTCGGGCTTGGGATCGTCTGAGTCTAAGTAAAAACCCGCCTCGGAGTTGGCATGGCAAAACCTGGTCGACCTGGTGGGTCGACTTGGAACCCAGGTGACCCGGGCAAACCCGGCTGAGACCCGACCTCTTTTTTTTATATATACATAGCCGTGAACGCTGCAGAATTGCAGATAGAGAGAACCTAATTGAAGAAAAGCAATTTCAATCCATAGCTCCTGTGCCCGTAATACGTCTCCACCCCAAACACGACGTCCCCTCCATCAATGGGCTCTACCCTTATTGGTAGCCTCTCATAGTGATCCCTACTCGTTCCCTCCAATTCATTGAGCCTGGACAACCCCTGCCTCGACACAACGTATCAGATGTTATTTGATTAATGAACGGTTAAATGAATCAACTGAGTTTTATAGTTTGATGAGAAAAGAAGGTGTTGTGCCTGTTTCTTTCATATTTACTGCTCTTTTTAAGGCTTGTGGTGCTAAAATGGATGTGGGTTTGAGGCGGCAAATTCATGGGCAAACGATTTTGGTTGGGGGGTTTGGTAAGGATTTGCATGTTGGGAATTCTATGATTGATATGTATATAAATTGTGGGTTTTTGGAGTGTGGGCGAAAAGTGTTTGATGAAATGTCCAATAGGGATGTGATTTCTGCTCATGCGAAGAGTGGGAACATGGAGAGTGCAGAAGAATTGTTTGATGGGTTATTTGATTTTTAATTTTTTTTGAGTTGATCCAGGTCAACCCATCTGACCCATAATCCAATTATTAGACCGGGTTAATCACCGGGTCGGGTTTCAAAACTATATATATTAGAATATCTCTTGATCCCAAATTCAACTCAAGGTAACCATTGTCTTCTTTAGCTGCCGCTAAACAACAGGTCTGGGCCTCAAATATCTGGGCTTTAGCCTCAAACCATCTTCCGGTCCCGACTTCTCCACATTTGTATCCAAGGGCAACAGCAGTGGCAGGGAGCAAACACCACCGTAGTTCACGATTAGAGGCATGAAAGTCGGCGGAGGAGTGTTTTATGGAGCTCCACGCGCCACCTCATTCCTTCTCGGCCTCCGCAGACATACTACGCTACGCACTTTTTCTTGTTCTTCATTTCCTGGTAGATACCATTATTTATACAATTTTGTCGTTGCCTTTATTTCTTTGTTTTTAACAATGTAATGTTGATGAAAATTTACAGACCATATCGGTTTTATCAAAGAAGTGGCTGCAACTCAGCCTCCTAAGCATTTGTCTCATTTGTTGAGGATGTTAAAGACAAAAGGTAGATATTGTCAAGAACAAAACTCACTCACTATTCAACTCTTGAAGAACAGAACTTTAACATTCTTGAATTTTTTTAAATTAATTGATTTATCATTTTTTTTATCAGGTTATTTGCTTTATTTGGCTTGTAACTCTTGGTTTGTTTTTGGGTTTTTCTTTTTGAGTCGTGCTAAAGATTGGCTAGGATAATGAATGCTACTTGGTTTATGTTTTCTTTGGTGCTTATTAACTTATGTGACAAGAGGTGCATTTCTAGTCTATAAAGTCTTATTTTTGCTGTAAATGTTTCTTTTTTGAGGTTGCTGAACTTCTGCTGTAAAGTGAAGTGCGCAATATCAGATGCCATTTGGAGATTTGTCATCCATGGAGCCATCAACTCATATTTTCAAATAAATTGTATATATTGTGATGTGCAAAAAAGACCTTCCTTCCCGAAAATATGTGAACAAATACCTCGTGGTGACTAACAAAGCTGGTTGACGAGGCTATAATGATGTATTATGTTTGTGTAATAATAGCATCCTTGTTTTTGTTCAGTTTCCTTGTCATCTAAACAACCTCTCCTTAAATCGTGTTGCATTAAATCCTTGGTAACAGGTGAATCTATTGTTTCTCCTAGAGCCAAGAAAGGGTTGTTCCCTCTTGCCATTCCACTGGCTAGAAACAGTTCAGGTATTGATGAATGCAAGTTGTGGGGACTTACTATTTTTAAGATTTGAGAAGCAACTAATTTTTAGCATGATACATGTGATTTATTTGTGCGAATAGATGCTGTGATTGCGCTGCTGAGATGGCCAACAGCACCACCTGGGTAAGAGTCTCAAATTATTCATGGTCTTTGTTTGTTGTTGTTTTTCTTTCCCTGCAGTCATTGTTGTCTGATGTGTCCAGGATGGAAATGCCAGTGGTTGAGGTTCGTAAACATGGAGTTTGGCTTTTGGCAAAGACTGTAAGTTGAGTATGCATGCTGCTGCTCATGGATATAACCAGTAGTCAGACCCTCCTTGTGTAAAGAAATTTCACTAACAACATAATTTTTGTCATGGTACAGGTAGATCAATATATTAATCGAATCCTGGTCGAGGAAGATGCTGATATTTCTTCAGAAGGCAATGCTGATCTATTTCATGCTGCAGCTGATGCTGGAGATAATCTTTATGAAAAGGGTGACTATGCCAAGTCTCAGATTTTAGACCTAGATGTATATCTCTTAAAAAAGGTACAAATTGTACTGTAATTAGCCATAAAAACTTTTTTCTTTCTTTGATTCGATCGAGCTAAACAAATTTGAATTCCTAGCAGTGGACACTTTGGAATCCTCAAATTCATCATCATTCTCTTAATTGAATTTTAATTGTTAAAAGGTTTATTTTCAGGTAGGTTTGTTTCCAGATGTCTTAGAGCGCAAAGTGATGCTCCATTTGCAGAAAGGAGATCATGTAAGACTAACCTAACTTTGGTTACTATTTGCAAGCAGCATGGATTTGCTTGCGAGTCTGGGTGGCTAACTGTTTGCATATGCATGTTTGTAAAGGTTTCAGCTTTAGTGACTGGGGAGTTCTATACAAAGAAAAAGCATTTTCCAGGATTTGCAAGGCCTTTTGCATTCAATGCAGAGGTTATGCTGAAGTTCGTATGATTTTCTTCTATTGCTAGCTACAAAAAAAATGTTCTGAATTTTCAGTTTGTCATTTATTTCCTTTTTCATTTCAGAAGAAGCCTCTTATACTTTCTACAGGATTGGACGTAAGTTAGAAGCTAAAGATGCTGCCAGGGGAGCTTTAAAATCACCATGGTGGACCCTGGGTTGCAGATACCAGGCATGGGCTGCTCAGATAATTTCTCTTTACCATTTTATTGTACTGTGTTGTGTTTTCTCTTCCTTTCTTGAATTTATATTGTTGAGGTTGGAGTCCTATCCAGGATGTTGCTCAGATAGCAAAATGGGAGGATGAGCAAATTGAGTATATTAAAGAAAAAATGACCGAAGAAGGAAGGCAAGAAGACCTTAACAAGGGAAAAGAACCATCGCAGGTTTCCTTCTGTTTTATAATGTATCTGTATATGCTGGACTTCACTATGAAGCAAATTCATAGCGAGTGTGTATGTTGATCCTTGTCTTTCAAACTTGCAGATTGCATTGGATGAAGCTGCATTTTTGTTGGACTTAGCTTCTGTTGAAGGGACTTGGGATGAAGCTGCGGAACAGATAGCTGAGTGCTATAAACAGGCTGGACTTCACGATGTTGCAAGATTTATCCAATATAGAGATTGAGTGTCTAGGTTGGTAGATATAATCAATCCAACATATTTATGCTGAGTCAATTTGGATTTTGAAATTCCATTTTCAGTTTTAAATACACAGCATGACAGCAAATTAAATTTTGAAACAATTTAAAACTTCATATATACTGTTTGCTATACTGATGGATAATCTGTGGTGACTCTTTCAAGCTTGAGCATACAAATGACCTCCAAATTCAAGCCTGCATCAGGATTTAGGCTACTATCCAATTAGGGATAACTACATCAATCCCCAATTTGTTATTGGCCCCACAAACCAGTCCTTAACCCATCTGTTTTATCTAGACATCATTCAACTTTTCATAAACTTAACACGTTAGTCCCCAATGTTAAAACAACCACCACCTTCTTTAAAAAAACTCACTCTTCCCCACACCACGGTCTCCCTCTCTATAACATCACCAATATAATCCCTCACTCAAATATGGGGATTCAAATTCTCAAATTTAAAACCCTAAAAAAAAAAAAAAAAAAAACAATAGCAGTCTCAGCTACTCTATTACAACCTCAGCATTTTTTTCAAAACGAGAATCTCCGAAACCTTTTGTTACCTGTGTGAGAGATTGACTACTACAATTTCCGGCAACACATTTCCAGTGCCTTTAACCAGAGATTTCTTGTGGTTTCAAGGAATCAAATACAGTTAAACTTAGTGTTATTTTTAATCAATTTTGTTGGGTGATGAATTTAGGTTTAAATTAGAGCTATTTGGGTTATTAGAGCGAAATTTATTTTCTTTGTTTGGATAGAAGGGATTTAGCAGTTTAGGATTATGATTATTGTGGCTTGATGATCTGATTGCTACTGTTGTGTTGTTGTGGCTGATGTTTTTTTTTTATTTTGCTGTCTTGTACTAGTTCTACAAGGTGTTTCTGAATTTTGATGTCTAGTGGTTTTCTCAGTTCGGTTGTGTGTACCATTTGAGTCCTGGATTGTTGCCCAAATACTTTTTTGTGGTGGGGTTTGCTGTTGCCAATTTCAGATTCTTGCAAGTCCAGTTTAATATGCCTGGAACATTCTCGAACTACTTGATCGGCTTCTGCCTCTCGTGGTATCTTGTCATTCTTTGTTGTGATGGGGTTTGCTGCTGCCAATTTCAGAATCTTACAAGTCCAGTTTAATATGCCTGTAATGTCTTTAAACTACTCGATCAGTCTCTGCCGCTTGTGCTATTTTTTCATCAGATCCCTCTCAGTTCGGATTGTGGTGCTCTTGCTATCTTCTACTTGCCTTGTGTTTTTTTTCTGGTTTCATGTGCATCTGCTTCCGTTTTTGAGATGCTGGTGTCCTTATTATCTGGCTTTTGCAGATTGCCTGTCTGGTAAGTCTAGTATTTTGTTTTGCATCTGTTTCTTCTTTTCCGTATTGTGAGAGTTGTATAGCTAAGCCATTTTTCTTACTGGCTGCATTTTATATACAAATTTAATTTATTAATGAGAAAAAGCTTAGGATTATTGTGTTTTGGAAAGACAGACGTGATTAATTTAAGCTTTGTCCTAAGCAATGATCCCCTCAGAAATTAGAAAGCATTGTCCGAAGTGCAAAACCTCGCCTGGGGACAGCCAGTTAAATGTACAGAAGGAATACACACGAAGATGCAAAAAAGAGCTCTCAAAATAACAGGAGGCAGACCTTAATGTATTCGATCCCTAGTATGCAGCAAACTTGAGAGCTACCACCGTGGATTACCTGTGCAACCAATTTTTATTCTATATGGACCGGGGACTGTGCAGCCAGTTACGGGGCAAATGGAAAGGATGGTATCTTGATGTTTGATTTCTTCTTTCTCCATAGCAGCTTTCTCCACAAATTTGCACCTCCACTTTTCTTGCTAGGCACAATGGCCAAATAATTAATTGCAACGTCGTCATCCTGGTGTTTGATTCCATTTAAAACGGGGATCTTTTCCAGAGGTTCGATCACCTTAGTGGAAATGACGGTGGGACTGGAATTGTTATCACTTTCTTTGCGATTGATTGATTTAGTGTCCTTCACTTCAGCACTGTCCTCTTTTAGCATCTGATCTAGCAAAGAGGACCTCTTGTTCTTGTTCTTGGGTGAAGTCAAGGCTTTGCTTGTGGACGTGGTGACTGCGGTGGTATTTGTGTCGGTGGATGTAGAGATGACCTTGTCAAACAGGGCTGCTTCGCTTGGTGAAGCCATTGCCTTTAACTGCTTCCCCAGGTTTAGAATTGTCTCTTGGCACTCAGCCAACTTTTCTGAAGCAGCCGTTATCTCCCAACCCTGCAAGATTCAGGAAGTTCTTGGTTCAACAATGAGATACATTCACATGTAATTTAGGCAATTTAAAGGTGACAAACATGAAAACTCTGATAATACAAGAAAGAAAAGAGGATAACACGTAATTGGAATCAATGATTGTTCTGGCTTTTGGAAGCATAAAATGCACTACATATTCATCGGAAAATCATGTTATTTTCACTGATAATAAAGGACCAGGGGGTTGTGGAAAAGTAGGGTTTTAAGAAGGGTATCTTGAGCAGTTTTGCGTGAAGTATCAGCTTGCAGATGTCAAACAATGTAAGCCAAGACGCTAGACAGTGACCCTTCAATGTAAATCCCGACGACTTAACAGCTCTTAATCTCCATGGTTAAAGAGGAAACTTCATCCAAGCCCATGAGAATGAGCTGAAGTTAATTTTCAGATGAAGTGTCTCATTTTTTCCCAGAGAAGAAAAGGTTAAAGGGGAATCAACTGATCCCATATGCAAATTGGCTTTACTCAAACTAGGTAGAGAGTATATATTTTGTTCAAAGAGTTCAAGTGCAATTCTTAAGGAAATGCCATTCTTTATACCAACTAGCAGTTCTCCTATCCTCTACATGATTCTATAAATCACAAAAAGAAGTAAATATAAAGGCAAATGAAAATAATTTGTATGTTCAAGGTGGCATGATACGAACTTACAGTCCGGAGTTGGCTCTCTTCCTGATGGAGTTCAGAGTTAGGGACTTCCTTTTTCGTCTTACTGAAAATAGCACATCAGACAGATGAGATCTCTCAATAATTTGTTTGAGGGAGAAAATTCAAAGTTAGACAGCATTTTGGGTCATGAAGAGTATGGCATCCTAAAATGCATGCGATATTCTATCTTTCATGTATTATGTCGATTTTATCTGATGTTGTGGGGTTACTTTATCTTCAAAAGAGGGAAATCATACAAAAATTAAATCCACTACCTTTGAAGTTGGAGCTGCAGTTCAAGACATGTAGCTTCCAATTCTTCACAGCAACTCCTTTTGTTCTCCAGTTCCATTTCCATGGAAGATAACTTCTGGTGAGCCTCATTCAATTCAGCTCTGGCCACTGTAAGCTGTGTGTCAACATCTTCTTTCGTCAGCTTATGATTTTCATTTTGGCTCTCAAACCTTGCCTTCAAACCTCTCAAAGTTTCTAAATCTGTTTGCAGGCCTCCAATGATTTTCTCAGATTCCTTGAGTTGATTCATCAAGGACTCACTGTTATTAGTAGCTGACTGGAGCCTGGCTTCCACGTCCCTCTTTTCAGAGTCAATATTAATCAAATCCTCTCTTAACTTTTTATTCTCGTCTATAATTGTAGATTGATGACATTCATCCTTCTCAAAGTAGCTGTGATGTCCATTTGAAGCAACAAACTCTGCTTTGCACCCACTCCGTGATTCATCCCAGTCAAAATGTTTCTTATCTTGAATGGAAAAGCAGTGGTTCATAGTCCAGTCCAAAGCAGAACATAATTCTTGGGCAAACATGTTCAAATCGGATTTTCCATCCAACAGATCATAACACGCATGAGCAAATTGCTGCAATACAGCAATTAGTTCAGAAGTTTTCCACTGCAAAACACGGACCATGTAGCCTGAAGGTGTTTCTGTGTTCTCATAAGGCAAAAAACTCCCATCCTTTCTGGTCAAGGTCTCTGAGTTTCCATAATCAGCAAAGGATAAAGTGATCCCTTCAATAAGCTCAATAATCTTGCAGAGTGATTTGCTGAGATCTGGCTGACTGCTCTTATCTGTCGACAAGGCATCAGCTTCAGTAATTCTACCAGGTGCATCAGTCACCAAATATATAGGTTTCCATGACGTATATCCACCAACATGAAAGGAATTTAATCCATCAGAATGTGTTGAGCTTTGCCTTGTATCATCATATTCTGCAGGGCTTGCATGATTTATATTTGCCAGAGCTATTCTAACATCCTCCAGTATTTCATCAGGCTTTCTTAGTGTGACACGATTTTGCTCCAACACGACTTTCAGAATATCATGTAGCCAACCAGAAGCTTTATCTCTGGAATTGATTACCTGGTTTGATACAGCAGATCCAGACTCTGATACTGGAATGATCTCCCGACCTATTTCGTTAACATTGTCAGAAGAAACACGAGGACCTTCGAACTGTTCATCTACTGAGACTATTACAAGTTTTTCCATTTCAGCAAAGTCATCCATCATGGATATGTCTGAAGCTCCTATAGTTCTGTTTGTTGGCGACCCCCTTTGCTTTCCCTGTTTGAAGTGCTCCAATTCTGAAATCAAAGCAGAAGCCCAAGATTCAGCAGAGCTAACCTTATTATCACCGCCAATCTCAGACGTTGAGGCCAGAGACAGCTCATGTGGCATAACCACGCTCCTTGTTCTGTCTAAGGTTGTCTGTCCTTTTGACAATTCATCAAGATGCGACTCAACCTGTGATAATTTGGAAGCTGTGCGAGCATACATGGCTCTTGAAAACTGGAGTTCATTTGCTTTTTTATTAAAGGCTTCCTTGAGAGTCTTGTTTTCTTCTTCCACTACACATAGCTGCTCAGTCAGAAAGTTGATCCTTTTTCTGGGAGAATCAGCAGAGTTTTCAACAGCTGAGTCAACCACTAAATCCATAGGACGACCATTTAACCTTCTCCTGCTCATTTCAACTGAATCTCTTTCAAGGATTTCTACTTCACTTCTCATTTTAGCCAAGGCAGCAGGGCCGGGCAACCGCTTGCGGACCAGGACACGAAGCCTCTGACATTCTTCTTCCAACTTCGCAATTCTTTTCACACTCTCTAAGTGTTGTTTGTGTGATACATCTGCTGTTCTGCGATTAAATTCTGTCTCCTTATTTCGGATCTCAAGCTCCTTTTCTAGCACTCGGACTTCGTATATGAGAGAAGCACTATCTTTTTCCGTGGACTCTAACCTACTCATCAGGGCATTAAAATCTGCCTCCACCTGAGCCTTTTGCTTACTTAAATCTTCGATCAACTTTTCCTTTGCTAAGAGAGCCTTGCTTAGATGAGTATTCTCAAGACCAATTTTGGCAAGTGTTTTACTGGTCTCTTCCAGCTTCTCTTCCAAAATCATCTGGAACTTTTCAAATTCATTGGATGTCTTCATGACAGCATCATGAATCCTTTGCTCCTGATCTTCTCGAACAAAACATAGCTGCTGCATACACTCCTTGAGGGCAGCTTCCAGATGAGTCGATCTTTGTTCTCCAGCTGCTCTTTGCTGTAAGGATTCATCTAATTGTTGCTTTAGAGACACTGCTTTTGCTTCTGCCTTCGCCTGGTCTATTAAAAATCAATAATCATAGAGTACACAAGATTACAGAAGACATTTGACAATGTGAATTGATAGATTGGCAAAAGAACCCTACCACTTAAGTACTGAAACGGAACAATATTTAGTAATTTACCTGTCATGGCTTCCTTTGCAAGCTTGGCTTGTTTCTTTGCAAGATCATCTTTGGCATTACACTCAGACAGGGCTGATGAAAGCTTGTCACTCAAAATTTTCAGGTGATTCTCCAATTCAGCCTTATCAGCCAATAGTGTCTGTATCTGGAACATCCAAGTTTTTTAGTAATCATCCAAAATAAAAATCAATTCTAAATGTATACGCGAATTTATTAGCAAAACTTCCAGCAATCAAGGACGTGCCAAACTGATTTGACTCTCTCTCTTCTTTGACCAGTTTTAGTGTTTCCTTGCACACATTTTTACACACTAAACCTAGAGACAACTAGCTTGATTGCTCTTAATAGATGGCTAAACTAAGGCATAATCATAACACAGAAGGTTGTTAGTTCTAGCATAACTCAAAAGAGTCCCAGTGGAGGAGCAAATCTCTTCATTGACAAGCTTTATAGGTTGAAGCAAATCATGGTTTTTAGTATTGCAGAATTTAGATCTGAAGCTAGTAAGCAGGTAACTCTCTCCTCAAAGAAAGTGAGCAACTCTCCCCTCTATGGTTCTTCTTCTATCCCACTCCCATCTGAAAAGGAAATCGGTGAATTAATAAAAATAGCGATTTGCCGTTGACCATCACCTGGAAGACGTTGCTTCAAGCTTCAGAGACAGTAAATATTTGAGTTTTGGTTCCGAAAGTGCATTTTAACACATTGTTTCAACTTTTTTCTTTTTAGCCATTTGGTAAATCAGGGAAATGTCAAGTTTTTTCTAAGCTAGAAAAATGATGGATTTGAACTCAGGTTTCCACTACCATTCAAGGAGAAGCCTTACCACCTAGGCAGGGTGGCATCTTCATTGTCTTAACCGACTTTCGTAACAGGCTTTGGTATACCAATCTGGATTAATTGTGGTTCAAGCATCAAAACTAGCTTATTTCATGTTGAACTTCAATATAACATTGCAAGAAGTTGTAATTATCAGAGTCACTGCAGTTATCAACCAAGAATAAATACAGTGAACAGTAAAGGCTGACCCCTCTAAATCAGTGCATGACATGCAAAGCCAATTAGAATCTTTTACAAGAAAGAAGCTGATGTTCTTAGTGTCCATTGAGGAACAGTTATGGAGCTTTCCTAAGAATAATTGAGTGATCTTGTGTTCCGATTTCTGATCACAAAGAACATATATTGTGGGATTGGAGAACCATAAATTGCATTAACTGATGATTCTAATTATAGCTTGCATTAATATACAAAATTGAAGCTCCCAGAATTGCTGAAATTTACCTCTTCTTCGTTTGATGAAAGGTCAACTTTATGATCAGTTGCAACAACAATCTTGTCTGCAGATTTCTTCCTCCACAGCCATGTTTTATGGTCCATGACTTCACTCATAACTGCTAATACTTCAAATCACTTGAAATCAGAATGAATTGCAGCAGAAAAACAAGAGAAAGAACCATCAAACACTCTTTAACCTATATATAACAAACTAGAACATGTAAAAAAATAAAAAATTATCTTACCATTTCAACATTTAACATGCATGCCATGAAATGACATATTGATCAGATTTTCTTGAACAAAAATGGAATTCAAAACACGAAAGGAAACAAGTACTGAATAAAGAGAAGAGAATGCAAGACAAAAACACAATTGATATTATTATCCTACCGACAAATATAAAGAAAAGAAAACCCTCAAAGAAGAAGAGAAAGGTATACAAAACCCCACACTTACACACAGCTAACAAAGAGAGAGGGAGAGAGTAGCTGAGGCAGCACTGCCTGTCACTGTGAATTGTGTAAAAGTAAAGTGAAGGAAAAGCAACGTATGAGCTATAGAGAGAAATTTGTGTTACATGTATGCGATCCGTGGATCATATGTTTATTACCCCCGGGTGCTGGACCACCTTTCGTATTGTATTATTATTCAGCGGAAATGTAATGGCATGCCTTTATAGTTTCAATTTATCGATTTTATGAGATATCTCTCAGCAACCTTCTTCCGTTTGAACTGTTTCATAGAAGAACAACAGGCTATGTTGAAAGGATTGCTTCATTTGTAAATTACCATAAATTTGACTCTTACATTAGTGTCGTTGAAAGGACAGAGGCTGGTTATTGCTTCGATGAAACGGACCGGAAGAGCGCGGGTCTTTGTCGTTGATGTTATGCTACTTTTTGTCATTTGCTTCTTTGCTCTGCAACTCCTGCAAGTGGCAGCCTGGTCAATTTGTAAGGTAGGTAATACAAGAATACGTAATATCTCATGTCTGTATCGAGGATTAAGAAACAAGCAATTAGTTGATTAAGATTAAATTAAAAAATATACTAAAAATCTAGCATTTTCACTGTGGTTAGTGATTAACGGTAACTATAATGTCTTTGTGAATAAATTAACGATAATTTTTTCTATAAATTTGTCAAAGATAAAATTCAACAAAAAATGACCAAAGTATAAAATAAAAAAAAAAAAGCTACAACCAACCTCAAAGTTGCATGAAAAAGTTTTGATTAGTTCACCTACTTCCCTTCTTCTTCCACTAAAATCTTTTTAGTTTTTACCATTTTAATTTTAATTTAAAAATTCATTTTCTTAACATTTTAGATTATTAGTTTAAGAGAGGAGAGAAAAGTCTCCTAAAAATAATGAAGAAAAGAGAAAGAGTTCTTAATTGGTCATATTTAAACAATAAAAAAAGGTTTTATTCAATAAAAAAGTCTCATTAAGAAGTTTTTAGACCTCCTTTTTGTTAGAAAAGGTGGACTGGAGTTGAGAGATATTTTTTTTTCATGGTTTGTTTTTGTGTTTTTTGAGCTTTTAGGGTTTTGTTTATTGATAGAATGTTTTTTGAGATTCTAAGTGTGTATATTAGGTATTTTTAGATGATAATGGGTTGAAAATATATTTTCAAGTAAAAAAACTCGGTTTCTAGCCACTTCTATGGTGATCAGATTCTAAATAGACAGACAACGTGTCATATGTTTTTTTTTTAACAAAACAAATGGATGAACGAATTTGAAAAAAAAGGCCAAGGCACGCTGGGCCACTTAGGCTCACATGTTTGACCTATTTTTTTTTTATTTTGTTTTGGAATTCTCCCAACTAATTTAGATGTAATTTCTTAAAAATTAATTGATTAAAAATATATTAGGTATATTATTTTATTAAATTCTTACAATAATTTAGAATTTATTTAGGTATTATTTTATTTAATACCATTCAGTTTTTACTATGTTTTCAAATAAGATTATAGATTTTTTTTAAATATTAGCAAACAATATTTTTGTATAACACATCATAGTTGATTTCTTAAAAACATTTTATTTGGTTGCTTAACTATGAGTGTCAATCTCTATTATCATATAATTAAATAAAAATAGTTTTTTTAAAAAGGTATTAAACCCGGCCAAATCTATGACCTGGGTTACAATTTAGCAGGTAAACTTGGGTTGACCTATGTCGAACCAACATGACATTATCTCAATATGAAAGGAAAAAAAAGATGACTTCTTGAATTTGTTTTAGTCAAATCAAGTTTTGACAGGTTGTTCAGCTCGTCTTTGGACTGTCCTGTCAATAGGGATGCATGGGTCACCCCCCCCCAATTTGATTTGAAACCCTGGCCACACAAGGAGCTGGGTAGGGTATCTCCAGATTGACTCGCTTGATCAGGTTTAATGACATTACCAAAGAGTTCATTGCGGTTGCACGCAAACATTATTTTATTCTTATGTTTTTTTTAATATACTCACATTTAAATTTAAAAAATGTTTTTTTTTCATAATTCAAACTTGCTTTTAGAATAATGATCAAACATTGTCTATACAATAAATATTCTCCTAAGAAGTTTTTGAAAAAATTGAGCACGTCAATTAGACAAAAGAGTTCTAATTAGAGAGATATCTTTTTTATCCTTAGTTTAAATTGTCCAAATTTTTTAGGGGTATGTAACAAATAAACAACATGAAGCAAGAAGTTATATATTTTTTTTTATTGAAACTAAAGATGTTAATAAGAAAAGGAAGACCTATACTAGCAAATTAGTTTGTTTTGATGATATTTTAATTATTACTCTTCTTAAAAATGATTGTGCCATATAATCAATTAAAAAAAATTAAAGTTCTCCTAACAATACAAGGTCAAATATCTTAATTTACATCTTTTTCTCAACTTAAAGACTTACTCTTTAGTTAGCATTAAAATATATCTTTAACATTTATTAGTGCATTTAATTCTTAATCTACTTATTAAATATGTGCATCAAATTTTTAGTTCATGTTCAAATGTTTTCTTATAATTAGAAAACACATTAGCAATACCTGCATATTTTTTTTTATGTTTATTTTTTTTGGAATCGATCCAAAGCGAAGTGCAAACCAATTATCTAGTGTATCTAGATAAGTTAGTAAAACATCCATCATGTATATGCAAATTTTTGCATTTTATATCTAGACATTATTATCTTAGACCCTCCTTAATTTTATATATCCTAACAAATATGGTTGGATGAAAATAATATTTGACGAGGTTTATAAAAAACTTTAAAATATCAAGGTATTTCTAAGGTTGATGAAAGAGCTAGAAGAATGAGATTGCTAGACTGGGCCTTGTGAGTACTTGCAAAACAAGTCTTCTATTGGTTTTAAAGGACCATCTGATGCTTAAGTTAACATACATATATGGAGGGTAAAGCCTTAAAGGGTGTGTTATGTATGTTTAAACAATGCCAGAGATGATTAGATGCTGAAGAAAAGAATATGAGCTTCTAGGTTGGGCTCTTTTACCTAATGACTCATGGATATTTTTATAGTCTTGCACCACAATAACTTGCATATAGATAAGACTGGTAGTTCATTGGTGAGTCAAAATGATGATATCACAAGGATTATCCCTAAATATAGACATACCATAACATCACTATATGAGTTCCATTATAATAGAAGGATATGCGAGTATTTAATACATATACATTCTATCACTATAATTGGTGGTGAGTAAACTAGTTTTGATTAGGGAGTGATACACCTAGGATGTAATAGCTGGATTTAGAGGTATAAGCTTTATTAAAGGAAATGTGTGTACATCAATAAAGAGGGGGACACATGGTTGATCAACCAATCAAGAGGGATATTTAGTTGGTTTGCCAAGAAAGGGGATTTGATATCGGTCCCATTAAAAAGGGTTATTTGATCAGCTCCGTTAAGGAAGAGGGATATGCGATCAATTCATCAATGAGAGAGGTATGCGATCAATTCAAGGGACGCGTTATTAGTTTATCAAAGAAAAGAACATGATCAATCTTTTAAAAAAAGGGTACATGAACAGTCTATTAAAAAAAAAGGTGTGTAATCAATCTAAGGGATGCATGACTAGTCCACCAAAGAGAAGGTGATGAGAGGTTGGTCTTATTACGAAGGGCATATGGCCAAACCCATGAAGAAGGGGGAAACATAATTAATCCTTTAAGAAGAAGGGTGCACAATTGATCAAAGTGACATATATTCAATCTATTAAGAAGCGATCAGTTCGATTAAGGAATGATGCATATTTAGGAATCTCAACAGTCCAAGTATCTTACCAATTCAGGAATCTCATCAGTATAAGTATCCCATCAGTTTCCCTTGTCTCAAAATAAGGCTCACTTAGATTGAGATTGAATGGTTTTATTGTACAAGTGATTTAGGAGGATTAGTTATGTAGATGCGAGTCATTAAGCTTACATTGTCTAGCCACCTTGGTTGATATGTTAAGGTGCTTTCTAAAATGATCAAGGATTTATCTAGGATAACTTCAAAACTTTATTGTGATAACCTTTTATACTATGTGCCCTTATACTTGAGTATGATGTACCACTTAACTATAGAGGACATTGCTTTTGCACCTAGGAAATGTAGGTGTCTTTAAATTTTAGACAAAATGGTTGATTTGAACAACTCATGAAAAACAACATATGAACATCAACTTGTAGAAATTAGACAATGAAAAAGAATTCTTATAACCAAGGTAGAGAATGTTTGTGTACTCAAGTAAAAGTGTCTCTTATTTAAACAATATATTGGGAGCCACTTTGTACCCAAGGTATATAATGCTTTTGTATTTAGGCTAGGTTGATTCATATTCTAACAAAATATAAAAAGCCATTTTGTGCCTAGGGTGTAAAGTGTCCTTATGCTTGGATAAAGTTAATTTTTATACTTGAGATGGAGAATGTCTTGAGTTAGATTAAGCCATTCTGTATTTGAATAAAGATTGTATTATACTCAAGATAAGTATTTCCCTAACTTAGATGAAGGTGTCTTCCTTATCTTACTTGAGCTATGTGGTCATTTCATGATCGTTTTAGAGATCTTACTATACTCAGATTAGATATTGTCTTAAGTTTAGATGTTGAATGAAGAACGTATTATACCTAGGTAGAGAAGCTCTTGCCTAATGTCAAGACTCTTGTAGATAAAATCCCATGATGAATGTTTTATGAAGATCATTGTATAAAGACTATTTCATAAAGATTACACATGATGATTTATCATAGGGATTGAGTTATACCCAAGCTGTGATGTTCTTTCATATAAAAAAGAGAGTCATATGCACAAAATACCATTATAAATATTTCATGAAGATCATTTTCCCCCTAGGAAAAGTGGTTCCTCGTACCTAGAGTGGAGAGTATCTTTATCCTTGGGTAAAAATATATCTTGTACCCAAGATGGAGAATGTTTTTATGAAAATCACAGAGAGCAACTTCAAGAGTATTTCATATGGATGACCGTATAAAGAATATTTTATGGGGAAACACACATGGGGAAAATCTATAGACAACCTTATAGATAATTTTATTCAATTTTAATAGGGTAAAGAGTATCTTTATCCTTGGATAAAATTATATCTTGTACCCTAGGTGTAGAATGTCTTTATGAAAATCATTGAGAGCCACTTGGAGAGTATTTCATGAAGTTCATCGTATAAATAGTATATTATAAGGAATCTCACATGAGGGAAAAATTATAGAAAGCATTATATGGAGATTATTTTATGAAGTATATTTTATATAAAGTTTTTTATTGAGACAATCTTATAAAAAGAATTTATTGGTGATCATTATGTAAAAATACTTAAATGGAAGGAATATACACATAATAACTCATGGATAATAGTACATGGGTATAGTCTTATAGAGATAATGTTATTATTTCTTAAATCTAATTGTGGTTTTTAATGATTCGTTTCACTTATAAGAGATTCATATTGGGGAGCATGTATAACTTTCTTTGTAAAGTTGGGTTATACCCTATTTAGTAAGGCTTTAGTGGTGACTGGTTTTAGAAAGCTATCTTCCTTTAATATCTCTTCATTTAATCTCTTTAAGTAAGCTCTAATGCCTTCAATCTCATTCTAAGTGATGGAGAACAACTTTGTAGAGCTTTTCTTGGCTTAGATACCTGTGTTAAAGCGGGTTATGAGCTATGCACAAAGATCCTTAAAGCCAATAATGGATTTGGGATCTAAATGATGATACTACATTTAGGCTAACTTATGAAACATGGTTGGGAAAATCTTATACATGATATTTATGTGCTGTATGATCAATTCTAGAGTGTTATAGATGTTTTGCACATTATCACTTGGTTTTATGTGCCTATCATAGATGTCTAGGTTTGCTTTTGCAATGATGAATTCTATCAAGAGATGAATATCCAACACTTATTTAGATAATAGAAAGCCCTTCACCTGATGAGGGTTGTACAACTCCACACCAAGGGTATTTATGACCACATATCTATCTTTTTTCAAGCCTTTTTTTCTATATAGGCTAGCAGAGAAAGTCGCTAATGAAGAGTGATGATGACAACTACTTTTATGATTGTGACTATATGTTGGTTTGTTTTTTTTTACTTTTCTTGATTAAGCTTGAAGTATCCAGTTAGATAACGCTTTTTATAGTGTTAATAATAAATTTTTGTGAGGGTTGTGAGAGTAATAATGCTTTTTTTTTCTCTCTCTATTACATGTCATTTTAGCTTGTTTCCTCCTCGAACTGAAGATGTCTACACATATTAAGGGGTATAAATGGTGGTATTAATGGAGGAGACACCTTTTATGAAAGAGACAAGTTTTTCAATAGGTCTTGTATGGTCAATAAAGCCTTTATAAGTATTTTTACTTGTTGGGTCAACTAGTAAAGATCTAAAAAAGCTATTGGAGCACCTATGATGGAATGCTGTATAACTCTCACTTATTGGGATTTATGGGTTACCATCCATGGAAAGAACTTAAAATCTTATAGAAAGAGATGGAGATAAATCAATTTTTGTTCAGGATTCTTACAGATAGTGTCATAGATAAGGTTCATGAAAAGCCTCAATATCATGATCATTCCAAGCTAGTGAAAAAGTTGGGAGATTGAGACTATCAGAGTCAACTTTATGAGCAATTATAAAACAAGTCCTTTATTGGGCTTATAAGACCCTCTAATGCTTCAGTTAGCTCATATATAAAAAGGTTAAGCTTTCAAGGTTATGTCATGTGTGTTTAGAAAAAAAATATAATAGATGATTAAAAGTTAAGTGGGAGAATATGAGCTTTCAAATTGGATCCATTTACCTGATGACTCTTTAATATTTATATAATCACGATTCACATCAACTTTCATGGAGATAAGGTTGTTAATTCATTAGTAAGTGAGGAGAATGGCATAATGAAGGCCAACCTAGTGTATGGCATTCCAAAACACCATCGAATGAGCTCTATTATGATAAGAGGATGTGTGAGCATTTAATGTAAGTATATTTTATCTTTGTAATTAGTGATAAGTAAATCAGGCTTGATTAGAGGGTAGTGCACCTAAAGTGTAACAATTGGATTTAAGGGTATAAGCTTTATCTAGGAGAACATATGATAACTCTATTAAGAAGGGACACATAATTGATGCAAGAAAACATGATCATTCTATTACTAAAGGGAACCCGTGGTCCATCCATCAAAGGTTGGGTCTACTAAGAAGGGAGGAAGCGAGGTCAATTTGTCAAGGAAGAGGGATGCAAGGTCAATCTGTCAATAAAAAGGAAGTGAAATCGGTATGGAAATGAGAGAGGATATGGGTCAGTCCTGTTGAGAGGGGATGCGTGGCAAGACTCGTTAAGAGAAGGGAACATGCAATCGATTTGCCAATAAAAGGGATGGACAATTGGTTTTCCACTGAGAGAGACACATCATCTTTGTGATTGAGAAGGGATAAATGTTTAGGCATATCATTAGTTCGAGCATCTCACCAGTCTAGTCATCCCATCATTATTCCTCTCCATTTAATAATTTCAAATCCATTATAATTTAAATACAATCTTAATTGTATTTTGCTAATTAAATTTTGTTTAGAAAATGGTAACTTTTAATCAAATCAAATTAGTTTTTTTTAAATAAGAAATAAACAAAGATTCCTCTCTGTTTGAGAAGTAACTAGATCAGTGCTCGTACTACACTGTGGATTGGATCAATTTGTTTTAACATAAAAAATATCCAAATGTTAATGTGTTTTTTTGAGAAAAAAAATTAAACTATATGAGCATTGACCTTACATGACTTGTTTGACTTGACAAATTCAAAGACAACCCGAACATCGATAAAAATACAATTTGAATTTAAAAAATTAGGACAACATCTTTTTTTAAAATATTGAAACGACAATATATTAGATGGACCTGAATCAACTCTGGTCAATATGTTAAATCCGCTACCTAAGTCATGAGACCATGATAACTCTAAAGAAAACAAATAAAAAAAAATATTAAACCCAATTCTCAATCAACCAATGTTAAAGGATGAAATTTAAACCAAAATTCAACTAAGAAAATAAGTCAAGCCAACTCAAATTAACTTGCTAAACATGAGTCATAAGATCAGGATAACCCTATAGAAAGCAAATCAAATGAAATTATTAAACTCAATTCCCAATCAACCCAAAATTAAAGGGTGAAAATAAAATAAAATAAAAATAAGACAAAAAAAAAACCCAAGTCAACTGACCAAACCCGTGAATCGGGTCATGAGACCTGAATAACCTTATAGAATGCAAACCAAAATAAATCATGAAACCTAATTTTCAATCAACCTATATTAAAGGATTAAACTAAAAAACATTCAACTAAAACAAGGACAAAAAAAAAAAACCTCGAGTCAACTTGCCTAACTCGCAACCTGATTCATAAATTGTAATAACTACATAGAAAGCAAATAAAAAATTTTTATAAATCCCAATTTCCAATCAACCTAATTTTAAAGAATTAAATTGAAAAAAAATAACCCAAGTCAACTTGGGTTAACCTGCCAAACCTAGGTCAAAAGACTAGGATATCTCTATAAAAAGTGATTTGAAAACAATTATAGAGTTCGATTCCTAATCAACTTAATGTTGAATGATGTAATTAAAAAAAATGGACAATAAAAAATAACTAGAATCAACACGGCTAACCTACAAAATTCATTACCTGGGTTATAAGACTGAAATAATTTCATAGAAAACAATTTGAGATAAATTATGAATCTATGCACTTAGTAAACCCAATATTGAAGGATAAATTTAAATATAAAAAGTTTTAAATAATAAAAAGAGAAAATGGCTAAAAATATTTGAGAACCAAAGTGAAAAAGAACTTGGCTCCTCACCATTAAAATTGAAATATATGTCAATGTTCGAATAAATATGTCAATTTGTATCTTATAGTTTTTTTTATTAATATTAAAATAGACATTTGTGTGTGTTCGCGTGTGCGTAATTAACGAAATCACATTGATGTCAATTTGAGGGTGCAAAGTGCGTATTTTAAAAGGATAGGTTGCAAAATACAAATACACACAAAATATAGAAATTATTTTAAGAAGAACTGAAATTGATTTTGATATCATTATAAAAAAACAGGGTTATAGGGAGAGACGATAATCCGGTGGTGTGATTCAGGATCCAATAAACTTGTTAATGAGAAAAAGGTAACAAAATACTTTATTATTTGATAATAGTATGAGTGTTCTTCTAAATAAAAAACCACATGTCTTTAGTGCTAGTTTGGAAAATGGTGATATATATAAATAAAAGAGAATTCCATTATTAAATGAAAAAAATGATCTAACACTCTATGTCGTAAAAGAGAAAAAGAGAGATTGAAATTCGATTTGAGTTTTATTTTAATTTGAAAATAAAATAAGATAGTATACATTTTTCTATGCTATAATGTGTGGAATTCAGTTTTTTATAAACAACAACAAAAAAGTAACTATATGTAAAAATTTTAACTTCTAGTATACCAAAAACTAACTAATGTAGAAATTTTAACTTCTAGTATACCAAAATGAAATATTTATCAGGCCTTAAATTTCAGTAGCTATTGATTTATCGTTGGTTGTAATTGTAACAATTCCACTTGAGCCTTACTTGTGACCCCACGTAAGCTTGTCTCATCCCACATTAATGAAATCATTGAAATGTGAGGATAACCTATGGCTAATATTGTTGAGATTCTTGAAACACATATATGTAGTGAAAACTGTAAATTTAATTATTTTTGTTTAGAGTTCTAAGGATCCCATTAAACAAATCTAGGGTTGTTTAGGGTTTATATAAAGATCAAATATTCTTTTTGGCTTTGAATAATTGCTTTAAGATTAAGTTGTTGCAAACCACAGGTCATTAAAATGTTCGGCCTCTAATAGTAATTCACATGAATCACCAGTAAGAAATCTCCTAAACCTTTTTTGGAGAGAAGAATTGCTATACTTAAGAGTGCTCTTTTTTTTTTTAATGTATTTTAAGTGTTTTCGTACTGTACTCTACCTACCTTTAGGAAATAAAAGGCATGACTTTTTATTTATAGAAAAACCTAAAACCTCTATATATGACAAAATATCAATTTGTCATTTAAATAATATCATTTATATTATTTTAGGCTAATTTTAAAAAATTATTCAATCAAGTCCTTACTTGATTGTTTCTAGATCTTGAATTGTAATCCCTTGTATTAATTACATTCTAGTCCTTAATTTCTAAAATTTATTTGCAATCAAGTCACGCTTGGTTAATCATCCCATCTTAATTTCTGACCAATGGTTCTTATATATATGACCAATTAGGTTTCCTAATAAATTAGCCTAAATATAAATCATAATCCTAAATAAAAAATGATTAAATAAATTAAACAAATTAATTTATTATCAATTCAACAATTGATTGATTTATATTTGAAGATCAAGTACACAATGTTTAGTAACCTGTCATGATCCTCCAAATATTAGAAAAATCATAAGTGGTTTGACTTAATCTTTTAGTGACCAGTTTCTCAATGCAGTAATTATCCTTTCATCAACAATATTTCGACTTAGTTATTAATTCTCTAAATAAGATTTGAAACTCTTTTTAAATCTCATTCCATCTAGCATAATGATTTACAATCAATACTACTTGATAATAGATATAACATTTTTTTCAATTTGCCTAAGGTGATAAATCCTCTCTTGATTACTTAAATACTTTCATATAGTTCATGTTATATCTAATATCTGCTCATTTGTTACCTTTGATTAGGACAATATGTAGCAGGATCAAAACATAATAAGATAACTTAGTGATCTCAAGTTTGATGATCGCTTCCCTAACTGTCACATAAGTCATTCCATATGATCTCTCTATTTGGAATTCTTATATAGGCCAGTTAAGTGTACATGTCATCCGACAAACACCTACATATTAGTTATAAGTATCCTTCATACTTCATCTTATAAGAACAACCACTTCCTTTCATAAAAGAAAGAACATAATATATATCAGTCTCAACAACTCTAATTAACATAAAATCTTGATATATCATTAACCATGAACATTTAGGAAGAATACCTTAATGCAATAAGAATCCCATAATTAT
>Ga0307515_10005416_pt1 | contig 25858 bp, 35 predicted proteins | sample 17_EM_MG_FD_194513 | JGI IMG/M metagenome (GOLD analysis project Ga0307515, IMG submission 194513) | Populus trichocarpa ectomycorrhiza microbial communities from riparian zone in the Pacific Northwest, United States - 17_EM | ecosystem: Host-associated > Plants > Roots > Unclassified | place... | reverse complement strand
ACAATATCTCACTCCCGTCCTCTGGTTCTGGGTCGTGAAGTTACTGGTATGTTGCTTACTTCAATTTCCACCACTTTCCATTGCTGAGCTCCCCCCTGGTTTATGGATGGCCTCCACCCTTCCTCGGACGTTGACAACAAACATCCCAATCCCCCTCGTAGACCTGAAAACTGATTGTAAGTTTTTGTGTCACACATGGCACTGGTTATGGACGCTGACGCACGCTAAGCAGGCACTCGTGTGCTTATCAAACCCATGCTCTTCACCCCGCCGTGCCGTACTGATGTCAGGCTCCAAGGTGTGTTCTCTTCTCACTGTCCTTGCTGTAGTTGTTCTGTGTATGATACGAGTACATCCTTTAATATATCTGTACATTTACGAGGTGTGAGCGGGGGTGATTGGTCGGGAATGGTGGCATACGATAGGGCGGTCGTACCACTCAATTAGGACAGGTCGGTCAAAACTCGACCCAGATCGATCGGTCGAACTGTACGATTCCGGTCGTTTTTTGACCGAACGACGAAACGGGACGTTTGGTCGAATCTTGACCGGCCCCGATTGGTCGATTTTCGACCCTCCCTCCCCCCAAGCTCTGGCTGGAGATCTGATCGAGATGTTTGGTCGAAAGTTGACCGAAATATTTTCTACAGTGACAATATTGCAGGCATCGGGCCATCAAATCTCCAGACCAGTTACTCGACTTCTGACCATTTGATAGAGGCTAACCAGATTCGGTCAGTTGGAGTGGCCTAGAGATAGCGTTCAAGTTGCTGACATACCCACGTCGGATCGGGTGAGCTCTGTCAGGTCAGAGGGGGGAATATCTGGCCTGACAGGGGTATGTCCGGCATGATCTGTCGCCGCGGGTTTTGCTGATGTACAACACGCCCACTGTGACATCCTTACAATCATCGGGACCTACAGTTTTTCGTGAGAACGTTGGGATAAAAGCCTCAACCTTGTACAGCCAATCCTGGTAATTCCCAGTCGCGTCCGATTTCTGAACGTTGTGGGGCAGTGATACAGTATCCTCACTCAAGGAACTTACCCCCCTGCTCGCTCAAAAGTGGTCGAATTCAATCCCACTTCCGGGAGTGGCTTGCATGCCCACACCCAGACTAGATTGACATCCATTGGTTTCATTAAGATATACGCGATGGGAGTCTCCTTTGGCTGTACGCCGCGACGAAACCCAGCAGCACTTGTACTCACAGAGACCTCTATCTTAACTACCTGCGCCCTGCGTCCCGACGTGAAGATTTCCTTGTAAAGCGCGCCCGGGTTTAATCTAAACATCCCCTGCGCCCCCCCGTCGCGCATACCACGCATCATACCAATCGACCTTCTTCTTGCTCTCTTCTTCATCATCAAGTGACTGGTGACCCTCAGAAAGGTGGCTCGAGTCGGAGAAGTAACCCCCAGAGATGGAGCCACTGCGGGCCCGAGGACGAACTCTAGTGCGTCGTGGACCCCCCGTGCTATCCGGAGTTTTATCCCTAAACCTAACATTGTACCTCTCTCGCAAGCCCATAGAAGTCGGGTGGGCCACAACGGGTTGTTTGCTTGTGGCCCCGGTTGGGGGAGGGGGCGAGGTGGGTGGGGTCTTCTGGACGTTCTTCTTGATTGAGGGGGATAATGGTGCGGGGCCCTTGCTCTGCTCGTCCGATGGTGAGGGGGGTATCGTCTCTGTACCAGATCCATCGAACACCTCCGAAATCGTTCGACTTCCACGGTGGCGCGATTTCAACTTTCGGGAGACGGGAAATATGTTCCTGTCACCGCGGACGAACAGACTTGTCCCCTTCGATCCGTTCAGCTTTTCGTCCGCGCCAACTGGGGAGAAATCAGAGTCATCCATGTCTTCAGGGCTCATGGGCTCATTGGTGTCGTCCCTGAGACGTTTATAAAGTGCCGCGATGCCGGACTTCTCTCTCCGCTTGGCTGGGTATTTCGCTGGTCCAGGGGTGACGTAAGGCTTGAGTGGGATGAGTGGTTTCTCTGAGTCGGCTTTCGAGGCGACCTCGCCCATTTGAGAATCGGTGACGGGCCCCGTTTCCTTTGTAGGAACCTCTGCCGGTAATGTTGCAGGTCGAGCCTCCGGGGTTCTCGGCTCATCCCCTTCGGCCCCCATCTCCGCCCGCTCGACCCGCGGCCCCTTGCTATATCTCCTCGATCGACGATCAAAATCCGGGACAGTGGTCGCGATGTCGGTCACCAGTTCCCTCGTCCCGATTGCAGCCTGACGCCAATACCGGCACACCAGATTGACCGCCGCAAGTGATGTATTGAAGGTCTCCGATACAGGCTCGAGTGGGTAATGCCGTGGTGGGGTTCCGGGAGTGTGTAGGTACGCGAAGATTTGAGAAAGAAGTTCCGGTGGGAGCTTATTCGCAGGAGACCGTGTACCGTTGAGGACAACACGGAGGTTGCTGACCACTCGGACGAGCCTTTCTTCCAAAGCCCCGAGCTACGACGATGTGATACGAGTTGTAATGGGTGATGATCTGGAGGTGCTTACAGATACGTACCTCCCCCACATCGATGCCTCGCTGACCAGGACAGTCAAATCGAATCCTTCAACGTTTCGGGTACAAACTTACAAAGTTCAAACAAACTTGCTCACTGGAATTCTCTAGTTTTGTTATCACTTGCGCTAACACATCCATGCTGAGGAGTAGAAACGTGGCGGCTAACGGAGAAGAAGCAATCGTGGGAAATTCAAATTATAGCAACCTTCATCGGCCTCTGACCGGGCCGAAACTTATAGTCCGACCGAGAAAAACGCGACGCCGAATAAAAGGGATCGCGATGGTTATGTTTGGTAATTTATATTGTTTGTAATGATGATGGTACAAATGCGCGACAAACAAACAAGAAGAGGGTAGTAAATATGGGGACCACCTCGAGCAGTCCAGTTGAAGTTGGATAGGCGCTATTACCGTGATAGCGGTGAGAGAGCGTGAACAGGTGCCGAATTTCTCCATCAAGGAGGTTAGACATTTTGGCGGGCCGGGTGAGGTCGATATATTTACTCGACGGTCATAACTGGCTGCCATGTGCCCGAAGTAACTTCTTCGACAGAGTGGAGAATGATGCGGTCTGGGTGGATCGGAATACCGCGAGACTATCGTATCGATGTAAGTGAAAATGACCGGGAAGAGTGAGATCAAGGGCAGACATACCTGGACGAAGTGAAGGCATCCACGAGCGACGCGCCTCATGAGGGTCTGCAAGGAGATCCGGCCGTCATACCCATCGATGGGGACTTCGTAAGTCAAAGTCGGGTAACCGGTCCACTAAGAAACATACACATCAGTATTCGTTTTTCACACATTGCCAACGATACGTACAACAATCCTCATGTAGAGGTTTCCCCTGCTGTCGGCATTCAAGGACCTTGAGCTGTAGGTCTTGTCACCCGAAATGCGGATGTTGTCGAGAGCCTCGGTGAGGCTGACACCAGATCTGTGGGTACCCTTGGGCTTGAACTTCAAGGTCATGAGGCGACGGAAGCTGTCCAAGAAGGGAGTCGAGGAGCGGGACCTGTCGTAGGTGGAGGCACGGCGGAGGCGACGAGATCGCCTGCTGGAAGTAGAGTAGCTGCTGGTATATCCGGGGTCCTCGTAATCGTAACGATCATCCTCGAAGACTAAAGGCACGGTTGCGGATGAGCACAAGACCATCGTGGACAATCTAAGGGAAACCCACCATCAGGAGACAGAGAATAACGGCTCATGCTTCCTGGGGTCTGGTACATCATCTGCTATAACATCGCTATCAGCATCGGGCAAATGCCAAACTAGAAGGAGCACTTACTTCAGGGTGCAGACCAACGGGTTGCATGGGGGTGGAGTAGTAGGGATCGGTGCCGTGGTTCATGGACTGCCTACGGCTACGAAGACCACCGCCGAAAGAACGGTTGCTATGGGCATCGTACATCATCGGAGCTTGGTAGTTCATTGTCGCGAAGATGGGTCGTAGGAATCGTCAGCGGTGGTGAGGGAGTGAGGGAGGTGAGGGAGGAGGGGTGAAGGAGGTATGGGGATGACGAGCACCCTTTTAAACGATCTGCCAGGGCCTACGATGCGGCCGTGACGCAGCACCAAACACACAAACACAGTAAACCGAACCTGAGACACGTTCCTGATACACCAAGGGGGTGTTCGACACGCACGTAGGGTGAGGATCCCGCAAAGATGAAGCAGACTTCACTGCCGGTGATGCCTCCAGGCATTCATTTCCCGTTTCCGGGGGTGATATGGGGTATTCTAGTCATCTGAGAAGACCCGAAAATTTGGTTGCTGATGTCTCGAGTGTGAGATTGGATCATTGCGAGGCAAGGTTTTGCTTACTTGATTTACAGCAAGGATCGATTACGATGGTGAAAGTCATTGAGTATTTGCCTGATCAGTGATTCAGATAGGGATATGATGAAATCAGATACGAGGCCAGGAGCCTGGAATTGAACTTGAGTATCGAAGACGTACGTGTTCGAGTGTGGATCTCCGGGGTAGGAAACTTGGATGAATGGTAACCGATCTTATCAGTGAGATAGGCTAAAAGGCCTAGGCGACTCGTGGACAATCAATGCAATACTGCGGCTTTCTTGACGAGTGATGTAACCTCCGAGACGGCGTGGGCTGGAATATGACCGTCTCGCCTCTGTTGACCCATTTGGCAGGCATGACGAAAGAGGTCTCCCGTCCAATTTGTCAATCCAACTCAGTAGCCCACGAAGACGTCGTGTGAGGCCAAGTTGTCGGGCAAGGGATCAAACGGACGGACGGAGAGAGACGATGACAGAGTGTCCCATGTTGGCCCGCCGTAGCGGACTTGTTGGGTGGAGGGTGGGTCCCGCCGCTCAACGCTGTCGTCCCGGCGACGACGAGGACGTCAACTTCAACAACCCTCACATCAAGCTCTACTCCACTCCACACCAATTCTTCTCCTCTCTTCCACCGTTTCCGGCTCATGTCCGCAACGAATTTCCAACGCGACCCGCCTGGTCAAGATCATCGGAGGTCCGTTGACTCAACTGCTGGCCAGGAGGTCTCCCTCCCTCCACGGGATCCTACCGCTCTCCGCAACAACAGTCCCTACAGGTACCCCCACCACGATATCTTCGTTACCTCAACAGACGAAGTCCAAGGTTCCCAACAGTCTCCCCCGACATACCACAGAGTCCCTACTTCTTCTCAAATAGCCCTTGATTCACGCTCTTTCGCCGACCTCGAAACGCCACCTTACAGGTCTCGCATAAACCTGGGCGAGAGAGACGAGGAGCCCTCCGATATCCCCATGCCAGAGGGTAGAACTGTTGACGAGAAAGCCCCGCTAAAGGGTGTCCACTACTCTTCGGACCTCGACCCCCTGCCCGTCCACCAGCCGGCAATTATACGCGTTGACACTGACGCAACCTCCGTGGCTGGTACCGATGACGAGTGCGAGGATGATAGCGATTACGACTGGAGCGGCGAGGAGGATCTTGTCGATGAGGAAGCCAAGTTCGAAGAGCAAATGGGCAAGGGAGAAAAGCGAAAGGGTTGGGGTCCCAAGAGGTACGCACAACCCAACAGTTGTTATCCCGGTCCCCCCCATTGACAAGCATCCTGCGTTAGGATTATCACCCTTCTCTTCTCCTCGCTCATCGGCTCTATGCTCCTCGCTGGCTTGCTTATTACTGCCCCGGTTCTCCTCCACTTCTATTGGTACAAGAAGAACCCTACCGCGGAACGGCGTTACATTCTCAACAACATCGAAGCTTGGTTATTCTGGGCCGCCGCTAATCTGATCGTCTCATGGTGGCTGGCGCTCATAATCGATCTTTTACCTGTCGTCTTCCTTACCTTAATCTCTATCGGCTGGGGTCACATTAGCGAAGGGGTTAAGGGTTCGGTTGAACTCTTCAACGGAATTAAGAACACCATCAAACCCATCTTCTACGCTGCAAGCATGTGGGTCAGCTGGGTAATCATCTTCGAAGGCATCTTCAAGCTCTACGACGATGGCAATCCGGATGCGAGCAAGGCTGGTTACACTCAAAGGGTACGTAACTCCCCTTTTCATTTCGGACGGATAAATTAGTACGGTTTCGTCTGACATCATCTGTTTCGGCCATTACTTCTCATTAGGTGTATCAAGTCATTCGGTTCTTGTTCTTCCTGGCTCTTGTTGTCAGCATTCAGAGGATGATCTCACAGTCCATCGCACAAACGTTTCACAAGACCGCATACAAGGAACGTTTGGACGCCGTCAGTGAAACCTTGCGTGTCGTCGAAACCCTTCGCGACTACAAGCCCGTCAAGTCACATCAGAAGAAACCCTCGGGCGCGCGTACCCCAACCTTCTTTTCCAAGGCTCCTTCCAGGCCGGGATCTCGGCAGAATTCCAGACCTGCCTCCCCGGTCGTGGGCTCCAAGGATGATGGTCACATGGCCGATAGTGAAACCGAGGATTCGCCAAAGGGCAAGGGGAAACGCCGTCCCGGGTTGTTTCTCAATCCCGGAGGGGGTCCGAATGATCCGTCGGTGTCTATGATGAGCGCACATAGCTACCCTCCGACCTCCCGAAGCGGGGCGAACACGCCGACAAGGCGACGGGACAGCCACGATATGGACGATCCCGGTGCGGCCGCGGTCGTGACACAGGCGGCAAAGGCGTTGAAAACGGCTGTTTTGCATGATGCGCGGAACCTGAAAGGCAAGGACGGCATGGACAAGGCCCTTGTATGGGATGTGACCAACTCTACTGAGGCGAAGCGACTCGCTAGGTTGATCTACCTCACGTTTAGGCAGGGGAGGAAGAAGTACCTTCTTCCTCAGGACTTCCATCCCGCGTTCACCACCCCTGAAGAGGCGGAGAAGGCGTTTAGGGTGTTTGATAAGGATAATAATGGGGACATCTCCAGGAGGGAGGTCAAGACCGTGCTCCTAAAGGTTTACAAAGAGCGGCGTTTCCTTTCAAGGAGTATGCGCGATGTAGGCGCGGCCTTGAAGACCCTTGATAGAATCTTGTTGTTCTTTGCCCTCGTTATCTTGTTCTTCATTTCGTTGAGCGTGTTCGGCGTCGAGGTCGGCAGTTCGCTATCAAGCGTTTACTCGATCGGAGTTGCGGCCAGCTTTATCTTCAGGAGCGCGGCCAGCAACGCGTTCGATGCGATAATGTTTTTGTTCGTCACCCAGTACGTGTACGTTGTTGAAGGGAAATGGACTGTTTACTGACTTGATCCTTCACAGTCCGTTTGACACCGGTGATAGATGTTTCATCGGTGGTAAGTCCCTCGGCCTCCCATTATCTCGTTCGACGCCGTTGATGTGACGCTTCACAGAAGAGAACCTGGTTGTGAAGAAGATGGGATTGTTCGCGACCGTCTTTACTCGTGGGGACGGCACTGAGACGTACTATTTCAACAGCCAGTTGTTCAACATGTTTATGTAAGTTCTCTCTCTCCGTCCTTTGCTTTCCTCCCGCTAAACCATAGCCTGATGGCCGGCTCAGCACAAACGCCCGACGCAGTGCCGTGAGTAATCTTCGTCACCTGAGAACTTTACATGACGAAATGTTGACGTTGACGTCTTCAGAAAACGTTTGAGAACTTATCGATGAAGGTCGCCTGGAAGACCCCGATGGAGAAACTGGACGCCCTGGAGGCGTGCATGAACGAGTGGTTGCAAACCGAAGAACATCGGTGGTTTGAACCCTCCACCAGCATCTCGTTGCAGCACGTCCATTATCAGAGGCATCTGGAGCTCACCATTGGTATCGGGCACAACGGGTGCGTCCCACTGTCTCTCTCGACCTTTGGCAACATTGGGGGGCTCACGTAACATCGTCTGTTCGTAGCAACTGGCAGGACTGGGGCCTCCGGTTAGCTCGCAAAACAGCGTTCCACGCCGCAGTGCAATATTTCTGTCTTCATCTTGGAATCGCTGCCGCTGAATCGCCCATTCCCATCGTCTATGCCGACAGAGATACCCAGATGTGGGAGAACCCTGATTTCGTCCCGGATCCCGACGACGGGGCTTCTGCTATCAACATGCATCAGCAGCAACAACCGACTTCTCCTCGATCTCCTACTATGCCGTGGACACCAGCACACTCGTCCGGGTTGGCTCATGGACATGGGTCAAAGGAGAAAGTTAGCTGGCTCGGGTTTGAGCCCCCGACGAATCAGCCTTCCGCGCTTAGGGCGAGGAGGGCGAAGAGCAAGAAGGCGGTTATGAGAAGTCAGATGGGAGATGGTTAATCGTCTTTCCCTCCTGTGGAACGGCTCGTTTGCGCGCGGGGGTATTGGTCATTTCGAAGTGCTCGGCTTCCAACACCCCGTTCTCTCCTCCGCCCCCCCTCAAAATGTCTGAATCCCGTTCTTTTGAAAATTTATTTTAAGAATTGTGCTGTCCTTTATTCGAAACTGATCTCAAAATTCTAGATTGATGTGCACGTAGATGTTCTTTCCTTTCGTTTTGACCCCTCCCTCCCTCCGGAAGAGGGTTCTCTATTACCTCACCTCATCCCGTGCTCGTAAATTTCTCCAGATATTTTTAGAGAAGTAATCTGCATTCATTTTTTACACATGGCATTGACGTTGATCGTTCTGCCCGACGAAAACCTCAAGAGAGGAAACTTTGCTAGGTTGAGTGAATTGTTTGGCTGGGTTACCTTCACCTTATTTCCTGACGAGGCGAAGGAGTGAGATCGCCTCACGCGTGTAGGTTTTGCGATTCAAATCGTCCGCGACCTGTCGACCAGTTCCAGATCAGCAAATATCGCCAAACGGGACGGTAGGTGTACCTCGGTCCAAGTGAACTCTTTCTTCAGTAGGGTGAAAAACCGTTTATCCGCCTATGTAAAACTCATTCGGTCAGCCGAGTGGGATCCTGGACTTGGGACGACAAGACACACCTTTCTCCGTTTCTTGTGACAAAACAAGACTTCGGTTGTCTTGTCGGGTACGAGATCGACAAGGGTCTTTACGAGAAGGGGGAACGCCGGTTCAAAGTACGCGCAATCGGCTGCGAGGATTACGTCGTATGGGTGTTTGATGAACGGTGGGAGTGGGTCACCCCTGGTATCAAAAAGAGAGAAGAAAACCGCGGATGGGCAGAACAATAATGGTCACTCTCGTCCCGCACAAGTTCGAGGAAGGGCAAAAAAAGAAAGAAAGAGCGAAGCACCAGTTGAGTTCGGCCACAGTCACGGTTGAAGAGAGAGAGTTGAGTTGAACGTTTTGATGCATGATGCCCAGGAGAGGACTAGTAGTGGATGGACGGTCGCAAGTGGTAGGGGTAAGCGAACTATCACATGTGCCAGTTCGGAAATGAAAGTGAAGAGATAAGGACGGAGGGGATGCGGGATGAACAGACCATTGATCTGTTATCCAGACACGTTCGGCACCGAGGTGACCTGCTACGAGGCCGACGAGACCAGTTCCGCTGCCCAGCTCAAGAACGGTTTTGTCTTTGAGTGAGGAGGGACCTCGTTGCAGGAGGTATGAACTGAGGACCTGGGATCGACACGCTGATAAGATCTCGCGAACTCTTCGACTTGATAGACACGAGAGAGAAAAAAGAAAGAGCTGCTCGCCTCTCCAGCAAGCCAGGCAATTCCTCCGCAGCCAGGCATAGCGTCGAGAGCGAGTTTGATGGTGATTCCTGGGTCGCCAGGGTTTATACCGGGGATGAGGATATCTGTGCGTTGGCTTTGGATCGAAGGGGGTTGCACTGGGACGAGTTCTCCGTCTGGGTCTGGAGATCCGAAATGCCGTAGAGGGTCTTGGTCGTTGAGAAATTCTTCTCGCTTGATATTTTCTCGTTCTGACATAAGGGTGGAGGGGGAGACGATTCTAGACTTGACTACAAAATGCGACTAACGCGTGTTCCGACTCGCCTTCCCTTCTTAACCGAACTCCCTCCCTCCCACTCCCACTCTCCCCCGTCCCCGTCCCCCGAGCAGGTCTCTGTCTCCCCTCGTTCTCTTTCGGAACTCGAACGCGCAAGCTAACGACCCCCCGGGAATATAGTCCCACGAAATCCCAGCTTTCGTAACAGCAAGCCATGAGTGATTTACACGAGGTGGTTTTCAGATGGTCAGTGTCCTCTTTGCCTGCCTCCCCTCCCCCTCGCCTACTTCCCGGCTAACGATTTCTCTCCCTCTAAAGGCCGTACAACGCCAAGGAAGTCCTCGTTACCGGAACTTTTGATCAGGTACGCCCTCAACAAAAAAAACCTCCGCTTCCGGAGCCGTCCCGCTTTGCAAATCCCTGACATTTTCTGTTCTCTGATAGTGGTCCAGTTCCGTTCGTCTGAACAAGGGTCCGTCTGGCTTCACCGCTACCGTTCGCGTTCCCTGGGAGGAAAAAGTCTTGTACAAATACATCGTCGATGGCAAGTGGACCACTATCGACCAAGCTCCTACCGAGGCCGACTGGAGAGGAAACATCAATAATATCTATCATGCCCCTACGAAACCTCAAGAGATTGTCACGCCCCGTTACGAACCACCTGCTGCACAAGAACCCAAAATCGCTCCCGTTCCTGCTCCCATCCCCGTCGAGGATAGGAAGGAAAATCCCGTTGTCGAAAAGAAGGAACCCTCTCCTCCTGCTGAGGTAAAGGTCACCCCGTCAGTTCCCAAGGTCACGCCCGCTCCCGTCGTTCCTGTCAACGGCCAAAAACCTGTGGGTACTCCTCCTGCCAAGGTATTTTTTACTCCCCTTGCCGTTTGCTGGACTCGCTAACGCGCTTATCTAGACTGACAAAATGGCTGCTCCGGACAATGTCCCTCCCACCATTCTGCCCACACCTCCCAACCTGAAGTCGCCACTCCCCATAGTCCTGGTGAACGATGTGACCACAGCCGTCAAGCAGCCTCCCGCTGTCGAGCCCCCCAAATACATCGATGCGCCCTCTACCCACAATCGGCCGATCAATAGCCCAAGGAAGGCTTCGAGTGGCACCTCCTCTTCTAACACGCTTCTCGCCGAAAAGAAGGAAGAGGAGAAGAAGGAACCAAAACCTGAGGTCAAGCAACTCAACGGAACCAGCAATGGTATCGCGAAGGCAGAGGAGCCGGCCAAGCAGCCCCCATCCTCTCCCATCAAGCCCAAGACAACTCCCACTCTTCCTACTACCCCAACGACCCCAGCGACGTTCTCCCCGCCAACAACACCGAAGAAGTCGTACTTCCCTGGATCGACATCGTCCTCTCCCTCTTCGAGTCCGGGCAATACGATCTCCAGGAGGGGCAGTCTCATGAAGAAGAGAGACAGCTTCATCAACAAGGTTAAGCACCTGTTCACTCCCGAGAAAGATAAGGAACACAAGGGGGAAAAGTCCCATGGTTAAACGTTTTCTCTTGCCATGAGCAAAGAGCGTTAGACACCCTGCGCCTCCTCCAATGCCTCCAAATCTCTCTTTCCATTCTATCTTTCCTTCATACCGCTATCAGCTCGCTCGTCATATGTTGGCTATCCCTCCCCTAGACTGCTTCTTGCTTTCCCCTCTCTTGGTCCCTGCGCTTATGCTGCGATTCTGTGGCCATGTTGATGGAAACGCCTCTTTCATGCTACTTCTGTGCTACTTCTGTACATACTCTCTCGTGTCAACTAGTTGTTTTCTCATCCCCCCCCCTATTTTTCTCACCCTTGTACGTGGAGCGCAACCCTTTCCCTCTGTCGCTAATAGTTTTATCGGTAATACAGATGGCGAGTTCATCTACAACCCCATACATCATCGCCTCTTTTTATCTCACAAGTTGAACGTAACGGCTGATCAGGGGCGAAATACTGGTCTACCCATCAATGGACAATACGATTCCTGTGTCGAGTTGTGTCAGCCTCGACGTCATCCCTTTCCCGCCGTGAGGTCAAACCCCAACGATGAAAATAGTGAGAAAGGTCCCATACCTGCGGCGACGGTTTCCCCACCCCTCCTAATCAAAACCCTCCCCATTTCCTTGTTGGTCGCGAACGTCTCGAGAGGCACCGAGTAAGCCTTTCCGGTCCCCCCCGCAGAGCGGAGGGCGATTTGCACCTCGGCTGAGACACCTTTCGTCAACACCCTTGGAGATTTCTTGACCACCTTCCCTGTCGAACGGTCCACTGTCGACAAGAGCTTCGAAACGTACGCTGGGATATCCTGCGAGTGGTGGAATAACTCGACCTAGGTAAGGTGTAAGAGAGACAGATGCAGGTCAAGATAATAACTTTTGGAGTTTGGGATTCTCGTACCGATGTTCCAGCTGTTATCGGCATCGTGATGTCGAACACGATGATCCTAGCCGTGAACGTCGTCGCGAGCGGTACGATCGACGTCGATGGGCACAGTATGCTCCCCACGTTTAAATGAATCGGGTCGACCGCCGTCATGTACAGAGTGACGGTTTGTCCAGCCGCAGCCCAGGGGATATTATCCCCTTCATACGAAATCACTGTCGTTGAAAGAGGGGAACCCACACTTCAGTCCACAGAAATGGCTGGGGGTACTAAACTTGTCACCCTCACTTTTCACGATACCGGATTCATCCCCCGGTACGATCCTCAGTTTCTCTCCAGTCTGGACGGCACCTGCGCACACCCGTCCCGTGACGCCAGTAGCGGATCCCGAGCCTTTAAAGACGTTCGAGATGGGGAACCGGAAGGGTGAGGTGATGTCCCGTGCGGGAGGTTCCAATTTATCTATCAGGTGCCATCAAGAATCGAATCCCTTGACTGAAAAACCTCCGCAAGGAGTTCGACAGCACATACCTAACAAGTCGACCAAGGTCGGTCCCTTATACCACTTTCTCAATTCAGTTCCTTCAGGTCCGTCCCTGTTGACCAAATTCACCCCAGTCATCGCAGCGACAGGGGCGAACTTCGTCTTCGAATTCTGAAACCCAGTCTGAAGCAAGAACGGTTTGAGCGTATCCACGATTTCCGCATACCGCGACCGGTCCCATCCGACCACGTCCAGCTTGTTCACAGCCACGACGACCTGGGAAACCCCCAAGCTCCTAACGAGTATAAGGTGTTCGCGGGTCTGACCGCCCCTATCGAACCCAGCCTCAAACTCTCCCGTGGACGCGTCGACGACGAGCAAGGCGCAATCCGCTTGCGAAGCGCCAGAGATCATGTTCGGGATGAAATCTCTGTGCCCTGGTGCGTCGAGGATGGTAATGTGTCGACGCGGAGTCGAGAACGAATCGAGAGCGATGTCCATCGTGATTCCCCTACACTTAGAGGTCAAGACCGGGTCTGGATCGAGGCTCTGAACAATACCTCTCTCGTTCTTCGGCCGTCCCATCCATCTGCCATGCCCAACTGAAGCTGCTTTTACCTATTTTATCGCTAGCTCGTTCGTTCGCCACTCGTTCTTTCTCGTCCACCTTGCCGAGTTCATAGAGCATCCGCCCCATTAACGTCGACTTTCCAGCATCGACGTGGCCTAACACGTACCGCCATCAAAAAACACTGGAGAGAAATCTATGGGGGTCAGCACATTACCTATAATGACCAAATTAACACCCTTCTTTCCACCATCCACACCGGTTTGGAGGGTTTTGGCCACTTCTTCCAGCAGTTTCTCTCGCGCAAGAGTGGCCTTCGGTATTTCTTCTTCTACAACTTGCAGTTCTTCGACCTGTAAATTCAGTCCAGCGAAATCTAATAGCTGTTGGTCCGGTTTCTCGGTTCCCAGAGGGCGGCGAACAGGAGTAGAAGCTCCAGACATCAGAGGTGACCCGACGCCCCTCGAACTAGTAGCGCTCGCTTTCTTCTTCTTAGGCGTCGTAGTCGGAGTCCCTACCCTCGAGCTCTGGGTGGATTGCTGAGTTGCTTGCCTCTTGGCTTTCTCGCGTTCCGCGGCGGCTATCGCGTCAAAACCCGAAAACGAACGGCATTGAAATTAGTAGCACAGCGATACGTATGACCGCAAGGAAAGACACAGACGCAGCAGCACAGTGGCACATCGACCAGAAAGGGGGGAGCAGGCAAAAAAAGAAATAATTATCAGTACAAATTTGTCACGCTGTAGATGAAACACGCTTGGGGGCAGAAGAGACAGTGCGGGAAGATGAACGGGATGTGGTTGAAGAACCAGATTTGATACGGGCATCAGCTTGCTGAGAGAGGGATGTGCCTTTCCTGGCGTTGAATATGATGTCATCCGGGCTTGGGACGTCGAAAGCGAATGCGGGCGGGTTCGTGACGTGGCCAGCCGTCCTCATTATGGGCCGCTCTTCACTATCGTGACGTGATTTACGAGTCCCATCCTTCCGCCGGCGTGACTTCTTCCCAGATTCGTCCTCATCGAGAAGAACGGATGCGAAGGAGGAGGGTGTTGCACTGGCTTCTCCGCTTGGGAGGAAGATCGGCTTGATAGGGTCTCGCATGTCCTCTATGACGTCTGCCTCTGGAATCTCCTTCTGTTGCTGCGCCTGTTTGATCCTCATCGCGAGCTTTGAAGGTTTCGAAGTAGCGGACAAAGATGCAGACCTATTCACCGACGGATGTTTCTGCGAAGAGCTCGACTTTGGTCGTGGTTGTGCGGATGTTGTGGAAACAGGGGAAGGGTTCGACCTCGGTTCGTCATTTGGAGGCGGGAACGAAGGCGGTAGGCCAGAGACGCTTCGAGGCGTAAGACTGCCCAACGATTGGTACGAAGTCGTGATCGCAGTGGTCGCAGTAGGTCCATTTCCAATTGGAGTGAGGAATTTGGTACGGGTACTGTGCTCTTGAGCCTCTGGTAACCGAGATCGCCGCGTAGCGGCAGATAGCGGTCGCACCCAAGAGACGATTGTCTCTGGGTTTTGTTTCGCCTTCGACTGTGCCAACAGTGCAAGTTTGGATGGCCCACGGGTACCCTGGGAAACTGGTCGGGGAGTTTCTGTGGCAGTAGACGACCCGTCGTCCGTCGATCTGCCAGATGACTGTTCCGGGTTAACCTCCGGGTTGGCCTCCAGTTGGTCCAAATGCGCCTGTTCCATCGCTACACCCACCGCTCGTCGGATGTGTGAAGTGGCTGACGTCGAAGCCTCGGATCTCAGGGAGAGACGAGAGGCTTGTGAAGGTCGAAGGATGGGATAAGTGAGGACGGAATCGTTGTCAACCGCGAACGACCGTGAACTCATTGTATGGAAGCTTGTAGCACTGTACATAGTAGACCTCGAGTCGGCGAGTTCGGATAGTTTCGACCTTTTCGGAGTACCTGCGATGCTCTTCTCTATTGGTGGAGGGGGGATTGCGGACACTGTGGTTACAGGGGAAGGGGAGCGTTTCTCCTGCTGATCGTAGTGTGGTTGTGGGGGAGGAGAGTGGTCACCCTGTGCCTGCATTTCCAATCCCAAGGCATTCCATTGTTTCGGCGTGGATGAAGGTGACTGCGAATCAGAATGCTGGGGTAAAGGGAGTGTAGGCGCAAGGGGGGTTGCAGTGAATCGCGATTCTGTGGTGAAGAACATGAACACACGACCCGACCGTGAAGGTTGCGGTACGCACCTCGGAATGCCTCATATTCCGTATTAGAGGATATCGAGTCTCGGTAGGCAACTTGTCTCGCTGAGGGGTAGTGCTTCGAGTACTCCGACCTCTCAGTCCGCTCAGTGATCGTACTCAGCCGGTTGGACTCCATTGCGTACTCCGGGGAACTGTAGTCGTCGGGGTGGTAGTACTCTCCATCATCCCCGTAATCGTCGTACTCCGGGTTGAGTATCGGCACCATCACAGGCGGCGTCATACCCGTTGGAAGTGGACCGTACTGATGGAGTCCATACTCGGGCACGGGTAGAGGTGGGAGAGGTTTCCCGTCCACATCTATCATCACAACACAAAAGAGGGAATGTGCGTTAGTGACGAGTCGGGAGTGGGTGGCAATCGGACAAGGGGGGGGTGGGAAAAACCGGAAGATATGCACCTTCTTTGCCATCAATCTGATAGCATAGCTGATGCCCAAGCACATCCGAACATGTGACGAAGGAGGGGGCGGGAAAAGCGGAGACAATGGTATGAACGAAACTCACCCTTTCGTTCCTTAGCTGCCTCTCGCTTTTGTTTCTCCTCTGCGTTATAGTCCTGTAAGCGGACGCGACCTGGGTGCATGCGATTGGACGCACCTAACAGCCAAGTCACACTCTTGTCTACGTCAAAATAAAACTCCCATAGAGCGTCCTTGATGGCTTGGTCGGAGCACCCTGACTGCTCTTGATCACCCAGTACGCTGCGCACTTGTTCGAGGCCATCGATCATTTGCGCTAAAAGACGGTCAGGAGCGGAAGAAGTTCACACAGACGGCGGTGATACCGTGTTGCTCTTCTGTCATCTCCTCCTCCTGGCTATCTGAAAACCCATCGAATGCCTGGAGCTCGGCTGAGGTGTGATCGGTTGAGTATGGGCCTGATAAGCCTCGGGATGCATCTCAGGCTGACCATTATAATCAAGATTGCGGACTAGTCTGTGTCGTGACATTGAGGCTTTCTATCAAACCAAAGTCTTCAGTTTGTTGAAGGTTTGGCTGTTCGTCGCAGTCGTTGCGTGAGGGAAATCCTACAACGGAAAGAAAGAGAGAGCGCCGCGATCACGCGCCACGTGCGGCATTTCACCCTCTCCTCCTCCCACCGAAATGATGTTCCTCTCTCGTTCTCCTGCTGCCCTACGCGTTGGGTCGCGTGTACGTAGGGGTTACCTGCTTCGTTAAGCCGTCTAATTTTCTTCAATCTGCAGGCATTTTCTTCGTCACGGCCGTCAGCATCCGACCTTGCGAAGCTCATCCTCATCGGGCGTCTTGGTAAAACCCCAGAGACACGCACAACCAAGACCGACAAGGAATATGTGACGTGAGCCCAGGAGCGAACTCTCCGCTGTCCCTGCTGTACGCTAACCACCAGCTTAGGTACACCGTAGCCACCAGTAACTACCCCCCTCCCTCCCCCAACGCCGACGGCAGTAAGTGTCTGGCCTCATTTGGCGACAGGGACTCCCCTGATCAACGCTGGAATGTAGCACGGCCTTCACCTACCACTTCATGGCACACTGTCTTCTCTTTCAACCCCACCTCTAACACCTTCCTCCGTACCGTCCCCAAGGGTGCTCACGTCTACGTCGAAGCCGGTTACGAGCTCCGCGATGCTGACCCAGATGCCGAAGCGGGGAGCCCAAATGCTCAACGTCAGATCTTCTTGAGACACGGTACGTACCTGCGGTGTTTCTAGCACACCGACGGCTAAAACGACCTATACCTTAGAAAACATCCGTGTCCTCAAGTATCCTACCGACCACCGCGGAGAAGAGGAGCACTAAGACCATATAATCTGTTATGATTTCGGTTCACGAGTTGGTAGAAGCACCACCCCTTGTTGGTATCCCTAATCGCACACCTGTAACCTACATCCTATATTACTGCCTCCTCTGCTCTTCATCAGACGAATAGTCAAGGGCTGACCGTGGCTCAATTTCCGGCATCCATTCCTGCAAAATGCGGTTAACCTTACTGAGGTTCGGCAGGTCTGGATCACGTACCGAATGGCTCGGTGGATATTCACGTCCAGAGTGTCGACGCTGGGATCCGCCTCCCACAGTACTAGGTTCTGGGATCTGTCGTGGGGCAGTGCCTTCCGTTGGAGGATATACAACGGAAGCTGTCTCCGCCCCCTTGAGTTTCTTGATAAAGTCCTTGATTGACGTTACAACCAACTGCATCGTATCCGATATTAACGGGTTAATCTTTGAATCAAAGTTCAAGTGACGTACGTGGTGGTCATCCCTGCTCGAACCGGAGTAACAGGCGATGACAGCAATGGGACAGCATAGTGCGTTCTAAGATTTGGAACGTAAGCCCCTCCCAGGTTAAAAATGTAAGAGACGGGTGCTCGCGTACGTCCAGCCAGATCGGAAATGCTGTTAATGCGGGACGCGTCAATGGCGGAAACATTGACATAGAAGAGCGAAATCACCAACCTCCTCCGTACACTCTCAAGTCAGACTGCACGCCAGCCTGACCCTTTGCCATCGCACTCATCCCCTTCTCCACGTAATAACTCGAATGGCCCGTCCTCTTCACGACGTTTACCATTCCCTCCAACACGCTCCAGCTGTCCAAGCTCACATCGCCCACACCAGAAATACCACCCAAATCCCCAACCGTACACGCAAACAACGTGTGACCGGCGATGGTCTGCACCGTAATAACCAAGCCCTTGCCTTTGCTGTACCTCGTCGAGGCTTTGAACCTTTTCCTCAGAGACAGGCCCAACGTCACCGCGTCGTTCGCGGAGAAGTAGGGGAACCGGTAGTTGGACTCTTCTGCCAGAGCTTGAGACGCCAGTTCGGTCTCCGTAGGTTGCATAGGTTGGAAACCACTGAACATATATGTCGTGGGTTCGGTTTTCTGTGGTTTGGGAGCCAGCCTGGTGAATTCGACTCTTCGCGTGACGCGAAGTTGGTGGATAGAGTGAGGGGTAGAGGGCGAGAAGGCGCCGTGGTTCAACGACAGTGCCGCTTTGACCAAAGTTTGACGTCAAGCCGAAGAGTGAACGTTCTGGAGTGGTGCGGCACGAGGATCATGGATCATGACCACCGGAAGAACGGAGCGCGACCATCTCACCGATCGCCAGGAACACAAAGGTACATAAGCTGGGATTGGGTGAGAATGTGACGATATGAGGCTAACTATTGTAAGAACGATATTGCGTGCACACGACAGACCGAGATATCAAATATATAGTAAATTAGCACAGGCACAAAGCGGACGAGCGAAACAATATAATGGGAGATGGACATCCAGTCCTAATAGATGAGGGTCTGTAGTTGTCAATATGGGGAGAATAGATTGTCGAGCTCCTCGCCGTCCTGTTGAGTGCGTTGCGGAAGAGGATGGGTATCCTGAACCAGGGGTGTACGTCTAAAGGTCTGTTGACGGTCTATGGTTTCATCTGTGGGCCAATTCATCGTCCACCTTCGAGCATCGGAGCTCGGGAGAACGTCGTCGTCATCCACGGGTGAGTGCACGATAAGTAGGCGCTATCGTGAAGCCAGTCAGCACCTAGCGCGTGTTCGAAAGACGGGTTCCCCACCTGAGCTGGGGAGAACCCAACCAAGCTGGATGTGCTCGGTTTGTTGCGCAATGTTGGAGAAGACCGAACACCATCCAACATAGCAAGGTGCCTGTTCCGTCTCCCAATACCCCCCAATCGAACTTCTGGCGTTGAAGGGGCAGTAGCTGATTCAGGGTCGTCGATACTCGGTTCCTCTTCTTGTGGACCAGAGGACCTAGCGATCAGATATACACCTCCGAAAGTCGCAGCACACCCGTAAAAGAATGTGACGAGCTGGTGAAAAGTGGCTTCCTTGAAGTCTCCATAGAGAATGGCGGAACCCAATATGGCAGACAGATTGAAAAGCACGAACTGTGCGGGGACAACGATCTAATGGACGTTTAGTGGGTCTTGGATGGTCCCGGCCCAGCCGATTACCTTGCTGTCAAACCGCATTAAGGCACGATTCAAGTATCTTATTTGGCCGATCCCAGTGCCAAGGAGGACCTAGAGGAGACGAAGTTTAGGAGGAGCGAAACAGGGCGGGGTGGTAAATCGAACATACGGCAACGATTGGATAAGTAATCCACTCGGTGAATATTTTTATCCATTCCATTGTGAGAAGCGTCGACAGCGCTTTCGTCGATAACACGGTGAATCCTCCTTCGCCAGATGAGAAAGGGCACCCCCAGGGTATAGACGATGTACCACGTACCAAAGAGAGCGCATAACCCGACATCCACGAAGACCCAATTACGACCGCGTTGGCTTGCCGATAGTCCCGTAAGGATGAAAGCGCCGACGATATAAACAATGGAGTAGATTATGAACGGCTTTTGTGTAACGGCTTCTATCAAGGCATCGCGGTCTAAACGTGTATCGGAAGTGTTGGCCGAAAACACGACGGTAACGGCACCCAGGATGGAGATGAAGATACCCAGAAACTCGACCTAAAACCCCGGTAAGGAAGGTCACAGAGTGTGGAGGTTCCGTGGCTTACCCTTCCGAAGCGTTCCTTCAGTAGGAGTGGAGCAAAGAAACAGTTGGCGACCAAAGCAGACTAGACACGAATTAGGTCATCTTTCACGATCGGGCCGGCTCCGACACCACTCACGGTTCCAAGTGGAGCCACGACAGAGGCGGGCGCAAAGGCATAGGAAATAAAATTTCCAAGTTCCCCGACATTCATCAACAAAAACCCAGCCCACCTTCTTCCCCGTCAGAATCCTGATTGACGGGTGGCAGATAGATCGGCGCTCACCAAAGTTTAGATTTGAGGTAGTCAATCTCGTTCTCATTTGACGTGACGCTCGAGGATGTCGTGGTCGCACTGTTTGCACGCGACATTGGTGGTGGACGTACATGTGCTTGTCTCCGCGGGGTGGCCGGTGTGGCAGGAGGTTGACGTACAGAGTTGGCGGGGAGGAAGAGACGGAAGAACGACGCACGTTTCTTCGTGGCGGTTCGGCCCGTCGACCCATGGCTCGAAACCCTAGGGAGAAGAGGCTCCGACTCGGATTGAAGGGCCTCCAGTCGAGGGCTACGAATTGTATCCAGTTCTTCCTCCACTCCATCGGGCCAACGCTCCTCCTCATCTTCGTACGAAAGCTCCCGGACTCTCTCCATCGGTGGGTTGGGTAGCCTCACGGCATCGGCCGCATCCTGTTGCGATTTTTGTCCTACGGCCTGGGCAGCAGCCAAATCCCTCCGTCGATGAGCGAGTTTCTGGAGATTGAGGGCGAGTGAGATGAGGACGTTCCCAGCAATGGCCACGAAGACACCAATAACGGTGCGCTTTTCGAGTTCCGGGAGTTGGATTTCGACCCCGTCTCCTAGTGGGCCGCCCATGGTAGTTTGGAGGTACAGCCGGTGGGGGTCAGGAGCGAGCATCAACCGGGCGTTAACCCTGCAGAAACACGCGGGCCGCGCTCATAATGATTGCCCCCCGGTCCGTTTCCCACGTTCCCACCACCGATCGTTCTCTCGTTCCTGGTGTCGAACATGCGCGCGAAGCACACATCCCACCCACTCAAAGCCTTCCCGGTCTATTCCGTCGCTTTTATCTCGGACAATGAGGTCATTCTCGGGGGCGGTGGAGGCGCTAACAGAGCAGGAATCAAGAACAAGATAGTGCGTCTAACAAATTGCCGTGGCAGTTCGCGGTATGACGTAGCATTGAACTGCAGAAATTGTTTCGTCTAGACGGAGGCGCATCTATCGAGCTCTTGCATGAGTTTGAACTCGAGAAGGATGCAGACGCCCCCATGAGCATGGTTGCCGACCCCAAGGTACGCCACCTGAAACGTACTTACGTGGAAGCGCAGTAAATCATGACGATCGCAGACCGGGATGTTCGCCTGTGGAATCAATGGCCCTCTGGAACTAATTGAAAAGGGCGAGAACAAGAACTGTAGAGCTTACAGCGTCAAGGACAAACAGTACGCTGGCGATAGCACTTCTATCTACCGTAAACCTCATGCCCATCCAGGATACAACCCGCAGGCTCTGTGGGAACGTTACGCGCTGGTGACGTGGATGATTACCAGGTATGGCGGTGTTCGACCTATGTTCGACTTGTGTCCTTGCGTCTAACACAACCCTCCAGCGCACCACTTCACTATCTCAGGACGGGTCGCTCCTCCTTGCAGCTGGTCTCCATCTGGTCAGTCAGACACCCTCCATCGGGGTTTTCCCAGACACTTAATTAGCACCACAGTTCCATGTTCTTAAATTTCCCTCCCTTGAGCCGGCAGCCCCACCGGTAGAGGTTGAAGGGGAGATCTACGACGCAATCTTCTCCTCAAAACAGGCCCGTAGACTTGTCATACCCACTCACCTCTAGCCTCCCGCCTAACGCGAACCGCATTAGATTATCGTCGTCACGTCCACAAGCATCGTGGTCTTCCCCATGCCGGACGGCAACGCCGACAAGCTCTTGGAGGCCACCAAAACCATGCCTGTCCCACCAATACCAGGTGTTGATGGAAAATCTACGTTCCGTTCAGCTAGGTAAACCAAGTATCTTGGCGTTAGAACGTCGCCTGAACGTATTCCTCAGATTACATCCCTCTGACGAGAATATCCTCTACACCATTTTGAACACTACCGCCTCGCGCGCGAAAGCACGGTCAAAAATGACTCCTCGACAGGCATACATCTCCAAATGGGATGTTGGCAGTTGGGAAGTCACGAAGAGCCGGAAAGTTAGTGAAAAGGGCGCAACATGTTTTGACATGAGGTAAGAAGTCCGGATATATGTATTCGGCTCAGAGGAGTAACCGGTTACCAATCTTAGCCCGAATGGCAAATACCTCGCATTCGGGTCTTCGGATTACTCAGTAGGAGTCTTGGACTCTACGACTTTAGCGGTAAGCGGAGTCGTTTGTCATCCAGGATGAATGGATATTGAGTTCCTTCAGCCACTACTCACGATCCTCAAAGCCCACGAGTTCCCCCCAACGACCCTACGTTTCAACCCTACATCGAACCTCCTCGTCTCCGGCAGCCCAGACAACACCGTCCGCGTCGTGACAATTCCGATAAGCCTAGGTAAACAACGTACGTCTTCCGCTATCGCACTCTCCAAGTACGATTCGCAGAATGTTGACACTTATCTCACAGCACGAAGCTGGGTTTTGTTCTCTATTATCTTTATCGTCTTCCTGGCAGTCTTGTGCCAGATTTATGGAGTGCCTGACCAACTCAAGGCTGTAATCTCATGATCTCCCAACCTGTCTACTACTATCATTATCTATGTACTTCGCCCGAATTTAGTCTCCGCGTTTCCCAAAGTCCAAGGGACCCGACAGTTACATCATGAGAGTATGTCACGACCGTGGTAGGTCTGCAAGTAACAGCCTACCCCACGTACTCGCGTACTCTTCAGATACCAGGAAGAGAACCCTTCCCGTAACCTCGTCGTATTCCATCTTCTCGAACCACTGCCTGCCTATGTCTAGCACTCCGTGCTGCCTGGTAAAGACACCAAAGTGCCCACATCTGTCGGGATCATCGACAAACAGGGTGTCAAGACGAAACCCTCCGATAGCGGGGTCGTAACCAAAACCAGCTCCTTTTCGACCCTTCACCCGGAAAGGAATGATGTGGGTAGAATTGTCGTTTCTTGGAGTAACGGTATGTTTCAAAACGACAGTATACCTAATGCGAGGGTCACGTTCCGTTCCTGCCGGTACATCCATCCCGAATTCGATCATATGGGAGCGCTTGCCGTTGTGCAGATAGAAATTCTGGAGAATGGCGTCTGTACGGTTGTAGTAGAGGCCGCCGTATCTTTCGGATCTATTGAAGTCACAGAAACTCCAAACGACTGAGGGTGTTGATGATTGACCATTCCCGCTCTGCGATTGTGCTCTGGACGACAAATGAGGGATGTGGTAGAGGTAGATCCCGTGATCGTCGTATCGTATGAAGGCGTTTGCGGTGAGAACCGCAAGTGAAGCTCTGGGTATCCACTGGAAACCCAACGTCGTATAAGTCGTAACCACATTGAAAATAAACGCGATTATATCCCACCAGATTCCGGTCCATATCCAAGTGCCTTGTTGTATCATCATCGGGGTCGTCGAGTTTCGCAACAGTCAAATGCTCCAGATATACACCATCGAAATCTCCGTAGAAACACAGGATGGTGTCGTCTCTAATGGCGAAATGTCTTATGCGGTAAGCCCTGCCGCGAGGGTTAACCCGAAACCTCTTTTGAACGGAAATCGTTCCAGAGTCGTAATCCAAGTGAAAAATGGTGATGCTAGAGGGAAAGACCCCTGAGAACGGCAGACTCTGGGCGAGCAACCCACAAACGAGGTGACGTACCTTGCGTTCCTCCTGTCCCTGTCATGGTACGCGATGAGCGGATAATCACAGATCGTATCTGTGAACACCTCATTGAAACACTCACCGACTCCTAAGCTTGGTGGGGTGTAGCGCGCCACGTCAGTCAGTACCCATTCCGAGTCCCCGATCATGTTGTTTCCCCGCTCGATCTTCTTTAAAAGAAATTTCCCGTGGGTGGTGAATGCTACCAAATACTCGCCACCAGGGAGCAGGATGGCAGTCAAGTATCGGGCGTGTTCCGGATCATTGGTACGAACGCTTTGGAGCGCTAGATTGTCGTCCGCATCCTCGGTTTGAACCCAAAGAGCATCGGTGCGCGCGTGTTGTATGGCCCACGATTTCAGCTGAGCGGTAGAATGTACGTGTGGCTCCTTCGTTCGGGAATGGAATTGAGTTTGTCGAAATGCCGCACAGAGTCGCTCAAACTGGGTGAGCCATACGTGACGTTCTTCGGTGACTGGGCGAAGTTCCTTGCAAGTCTTCGACACAAACAAAGAGTGAGATTTCGACCTTGATTTCGGTTTTGTTCACTGACCAAGGATAGGTTGAGAATTTCCGCAACGTCGCAATCGTCGAATATATTCAGGAGCACGTCGGTGGGAAGTTTGGTGAGTCCATAAGAAACGTCCGGTTGACTGCTTTGAGACATCATGCATCATGCACCATTTATCATGTGTCACATGTACCTGGTTGAACGATTTGCGTCTTAGTAGGGTGGGTATGGTAATCATTGTTACCTCCTACTGCGAATCTGCACCGCTAGCTGTATGCCGTGGCGATACCTGGTGGAGCTTTGTCTGCGCCATATGTATACTTGGGAAGTACGCGCTGTGAGGCAATCTGATTACATAAGCGACGGGCACTTTACGTTCTGGACGGAAACCGCCATGTCGAATCCCCATCGATCTTATCTCCCACCAGAAATACTCGATCGCATAGTCGACTACCTACACTACCAACGAGAGACACTTAACCAGTGTTGTCTAGTCTCCAAATCATGGATTCCACGTACACGAAAACACCTTTTCGCCGAACTCTACTTCAGCTACGAGTGCGACCACAAGGCGTGGAAGAAGGCATTCCCCGATTGTTCCAGATCCCCTGTGCACCATACCCACACTCTGAGGCTCGATATTCTCAAGAACATCGTGGCGTGGTCTGCGGAAGAGGACATTTGGATTCCGATCTTTTCCCGTGTTTTATCGTCGGGGTTGAACGGTTGCCACAAAAAAACGGAAATCCGCCTTGACCCGTTCTACACATTCTCATCCTCCCTCAAATCTCTCCGCGTAGTCACCCTCGGTGTGCCAAGCCCTACGATGTTCGACGGCGTCTGGTCCATCCGCCTTCTCGAGAACCTGACCTCGATTGTTCAAAATATATCGACCATCAGGTGTACGTGGTATTACGAGCAAGACCTCCGGTGGATAGCGGCTTTGTTGGCGGGTTGTCCTGATACCCTTGAATGTGTTGATATTGAGTGTCGCCCATATCGTACGTTACCTCGGTTTGGGTTAGTACCTGACTGGAACTTGTACTAGAAACTGCATGGGAGGATTCAATCGACTTGTCTAAAGCAATAAAACTCAAACAAGTGACATTCCGGCTCGGTACACCATACGTCGTGTGGATCATCATGGCGCTCCGAACGATTACATCCAAACATAGAGATCTCCAGCAGATCTCGATTTACGTCCCCTCCCGCTCCACCTCCACCCGTGACCAAGAGACTGTTTCTAGGCAGTGGATGGACCTCGACCGCCTTCTAGTCCAAGTCTGGGAGTCGCATGCGATTCGCACGAAGGTCATTTGCGGCGCAGCGGAGAAGAAAGTGATGTGTGGGTATATAGGGAGCCTGTTGCCGGAGATAACGAAGAGGGGGATAATAGAATTGGTCGAATCTGTCTAATTGCATGTGCCTCGGTAGCTGCTACAGAGAGCATTCGTTGTGTTCCGGCCCTACAGTAGCAGCACCCCCGTGAGTGCCCGAATGAATTAAACGGGA
>Ga0307515_10005415_pt1 | contig 25864 bp, 32 predicted proteins | sample 17_EM_MG_FD_194513 | JGI IMG/M metagenome (GOLD analysis project Ga0307515, IMG submission 194513) | Populus trichocarpa ectomycorrhiza microbial communities from riparian zone in the Pacific Northwest, United States - 17_EM | ecosystem: Host-associated > Plants > Roots > Unclassified | place... | reverse complement strand
CGATAGACCACTGAGGGAAAGTCGTCCCATCCGGTGAACGTGGTCGAGCAACTGTCAGGAACTGCCACCATATTTTAGAGAAATAAACGGTTCGAGTTTCGATAACCGCGCTGGACTCCCTAGAACCGAAGGAGTGTTTCACCCTGTAACGGGTCTGGGTCTATGGGTGCCGTATGAGAATGGTCGGAGAACATCACTCTTGGTGAGGTTCAAGACCGATTTCGGCGAGTTCTCTTCGAGTGCGTGTGCGCGATGCAACCACCTGGCTTCCGAATGCCAACAAAAAGTGTGACGGATGTCCTACGTTTTGCGAGGATTCGGGATGTGGTCCAAGGAGCCAGCTGGATGGAGGGCAGGGTGGTGTGCGTACACACAACTCCCCATGGGAGACAAAAGTGTGAGTTTGGGAAAGATACCATCCCACACACCCACGTCACAATGTGAATGTGGGATCCCACATGACGCATTCAAGAACCCCGATCGCATGTTGAAGAATCCGGTAAGTTCAAAGGAGGGGGAGGGATGACCGCAACACTGACAAAGAAAGATGGCCATTCACTCGCACTTAAATTAGTTATCAGAGATACCCGTTCACACGGACACTACGTGGGACTAACGTTCCTAGGAAGAAAATAGAAACATCTCCGCCCCGACGGAATATGCTGACACTGCACCAGACTGTAAAGCTGATCGGCCACGATGCCCTGGTGCTGAAAGAGCGCCCCGCGATGGATCAATCATCTGATAATATGAAGCCAAGTGGTAAGCCTGACACATTGACACCGTGAATGACCTTAAATCCGAACCTTCGGGGCCTCACTGCCAGAGGTTAAAGCGTGCACAACGCCTCGCTCGACCAGATCGACGATCGAACAGGCCAATAATTAAATCACCGATGAAACATCTGAGATCCACGTACGTAAATTAGACCGAGAATCTGGGGAAGGTCAAAGAAGGAACAGAGAAGGATATCTGACACCTGATGCAAGATGCCTGATGGCAGCAGACGCATTGTAAAGCACAAAGATCCAGGGATCTGCAATCCCACTTTCGCCCACATCGCAGAACGCGAAAGAAGGAAAGGGGGTTTATCCTGCGATTCAGTCGAGGGATTTCAAGGGCGCCACACACACGCAATCTTGAGCGCATGGAGTTTCAGCGTCCCAAAATGTCTCACCGTGTTCGGACGCGCGGCCAACCACCATGGACCTGAAACTCGCCATGCTTCTGCGAATGCACCAGGGCGAGGCCGGACTCTGTTCTTGCGAGCTACCGGCGCGCCAAGGTAAGCGAAGGAACACGCCGAAGCGAGCAATCACCCTCCCAACCACCAGCTGAAATACGAAAATATGGGATCATTTAAACGCTCTGTGTATGTGGCGTTTGCAGAACAGGAGGTGAGCTTGGCAGATAGATAGGAGTCGAGAAGTATATACTCACCGCAATGGTAACAATGAACAAGACCTTATACATGTGTCTCTTGGTGATGATCCCACAAATACATCCTTGAAGAAATTCCCATGCACACAAAAGATCGAGGGCCAATGGCTGGCTCCGCTTCCACACGCATCCCTGGGAGGTATCGCGTGCCGGCGTTATGCTGCAGAATGGGACGTCCATTTGTACCTTTACGTGAACATCCAGTTGCTCGGAAGAACCATCCCGTATCTGACCGGCTCCCATTCCGACCGAGAAGCAGGTACTTAGCCGCAACCCACGAACCCATCCAATATTAGCAACCTGCGTGGGGACGGGGGGACGAAACGTTCGGCTGGTGATAAACCTAAACCCAATCATCGCGATCAGTTTCCACGGAAGTTCGTGAGATTGTGGGTGGCTCAGATGGCAACAGGGAGTTCGCGGAAAGCTCCGTCAAGTCCGTCGTCCCCGGCTAGCGGTGAACCGAGACACCAGAACGCTTCCCGCGACGCCCCCACTGGAGGGGCGGTCCCACGGAATCCAGTCGGATCCCCCCTTGCACATGTGATCATCATCAATCGCATGTTCGCGGGCTGATAACCGGAAAGCGTATCTAGAGGGAGATCCATATGAATCATGATCACAGCAAGGGTGTGTGGGTACAGGGACTTACGTCCTTCGGTCGCGTAGACTCAGATTGCATGGCTGATCCGAGGTTATCGTCCACGGCGACCGCTATGGTATTGCCGACCGCTCAGCGCCCAGAGTCAACTCGGGAAAGCAAAGGCGGATGCGCACCACGTGAATGTGCAAATAACGAACAAGGGAAACGGAAAGCATCACGAGGGCTACCTCGGTCGCCAAATGGACCGCGGCGAATAGAAGGAAAGAAAAGCTGACGTGTGAGAAGGGCGAGGGCGTGGGTGGTCCTGGCATCATGTGGCCCGAGAATCGTCAGGCGCCAGGCAAATGTTCATCCGGGTCCTGAGCCTGGAGGTGCCCAAATGGGGTTTTTTCGAACCAGGGGGAAAGGGCATCAGACAATGAGACGTCAGACTGTACGTACAGGGACGAAATGTGTCGTGGTGGTGTGGCGCGCCCGTCCTTTCTGACCACAGTCGTCGGATCAGACACCTGGATCAGACGAAAATGAAAAACTCGATGGTCGATTGTTCGATTGCACCAAAACGCTGATCGGGCCATAACGGACGGTGATCAAATGAAGAGGGCGTTCCTTTGTCGTTTTTCGAGATGAGTAGGCGAAGGACGAGAGCGAACGACTCTCATTCTCGGGTGAAAAAGTCCGCCCACGCCCGGACCCTGGGACGCGCAGGGTTGGGACACAATAAGCTCAAGCTTGGGCACGTTGCATGTGCTAAAGCACAATATATTCGGTTGGATAGGCAGCGAGGGAGAAATAAAAAAACCGGGATAGAGTGAAGACGTTTGAGTGGCGGAAAGGGGGAGAGAAAAAAAAACATCTATGCAGTAACTGGAAATCGAACAAACAAGGCCAAAACCGGAAACTTGAATCAAGTCCCCCCTGAGGAGGGACAATGGGAAATCAAGCCTGCGGACCTCCACGTCCTCCTGCTAGTCTGAATGGGTGGACGTCCGGGAAAAGAGAAGTGTGAATTGAAGAGATAGCAATCGATAGCACAAAAAAGGGACGAAGGCAACTTTCTGGTTAGAAACACAATTTCGTTTCGGGGAAGAGTAGACAGAGGAGAGGTAAGTGGTATCTGTAAATAAATATCTCCGGGGGACTTGGCACACACACCACTCGATGGCGCTGGAAAGACAAGGGAGGAGGAGGAGGAGGAGGAGGGAGGCAGAGGAAGCTAGTGACACAGAAGTTGGGTGGAGAAAGGGCGAGCACTATACAAAAGAAATAAATACATCACGGGCGAGCGTGAATGTGGTCACAATCTATCCCTCGAATAAGGCAACGCCCCCGATTGGACCTGTGGGATGGGTGGGCTAGAAGACCTAGAGAGTGATGGAAGTGTCAATTGTGGGCTCTGCTGTTGGGACTGCTGTGGTCCGGAGCCAGAGGGGCCGTCTCTCGAAGATATGGTGGCCGACCCCGAGTGAGGCGAGCCATGGATAGAACCTCCGCCATTTCCGTACTGAGACTGTTGTTGCTGATGGAGGTGATGTGGCTGTGTATGCGGTGAAGGGTAGTCCCTCTGATGCAACTGCCTCTGGTTTGAACCATCAAAATCTGAGGATGGTCCGTTGAGTCCTTGGCCAGGCGCCGGAGGGGTGCCGGTGATAGACGAGTGATGGTAAGGGGGAGAAGCCGAAGGACCACCATTTGATGATGGATGAGAATGTGGGTGATGGACGCCGACTGATCCCGATGAGGGCAATGGAGTCAACATAGGAGACATTTTGGCACTGGGGGGAGAATTTGTCCTAGACGATTTCGTGATTCCTGCGGACATGGGACCCCGCTTGTGTGGGAACTGCTCTGGGCGGGGACGGAGGTGAGTGCGCTCGAAAAGACCGCACTTGTTACAAAGCTTGAGAGTGGCGAATCAACAAAGACAGAATAAGCGGGCGGGAAAGAGGGTTACATACCACCTTGCCCGGAGTGAGGTTGGAACGCCTCCAAGTAGAGGTGTCGGTGGTACGACAGTTGTAACACTTCCTCCTGACGCGGTCCGTGAGTTTTGTCGCGGCGTCGTCGGTGTAACCAACCAAATTATTGGCCGGGGGCTGGTAGTTCTGAGACTGGTAAGGGGCCCTAAAGTCCTGCATGGGGCTGGGAGGGACTGGATAGGAAGCAGGAGGGTAAGAATAGGAGGAAGGGTACGGCTGGGGGTATCGAGAGCCATAGTAGTGTGGCGGGGGAGGCTGGTGGTGGAAGCCGTACGCCTCCGTGGTAGCGTATCCTGCCTGCATTATGACTTGGTCTGGATGGGGAGGAGGGGCGTAAAAGTGCCTCGGCTGCTGCGGAGGGAGCTGAGAAGACGAGGTGAGAAGAAAAGCGGAGGCGAGGCGACCGACGGAGACATACTTGGGGAGAAGGGGGAGACCTAGAAGAGCGATCCGTAGCCAACGTCTGGGGCGGCTTCTGGAACTGAATCTGAGGAGGCGGGAACTGGACGCGTTCGTCCGGTCTGTCCTGCGCTCTGGTGAGGGGGTTTGTGAGGAAGAGAAAAGGAGACAGAAGTGAAAGAAAGTACCTGTGAAAAGAGTCTGAGCGTTGCTTGTTGGCGTCGAGGGAGACGGAGACGTTTATGCTGATGCGCTGCTGCTGCTGGTGATCAGCCTGGGCTGATGGTGATGATGGGGAATGTTTTGGAGAGGGGGAGGGCGAAGAGTCACTGTTGGGAAAGAAGGGATGAGGGTGATTTATATATACGGAAGATTTAAATCAGAAGAGGACGAGGACGAACAGCTTCATCTTTTTTTTTATACGGCAAAAAAGGCGGTGAAGAAGTGGACGAGCTGGTCAACGAACAAAACAGACGAAATGTGAACTCAAGATCCCCACTCGCGCTCACTTCCCCTCCGGATCACCCGGCCAGCTGACATAAATACAGCCGAGAAAAATAAAATAAAATATTTATTTATTTAAATAATTCTCTCTCTTTCCCTCTCTCTCGTATGTTTCTTCTGTCTCTCTCGTGCTTGGTTTCCCTGTCTCTGTCTCTGTCTAAAGTTCTACCCATCTGCTCTACGTGTAGCTCCTTCCTCTCTATCTTCCGTTCCCTCCCAAAGATCTCCCCAACCACCGCTCCGGTCATCATACTGAACCCCGCCCACTGATCTCTCACGCTCTCCTCGTCCGTCCATCCCAGCCGAACAGTGTATTGTATCTCCTCGTTGTATGTATTTACTGCGTCCGTGTGCAACCAGTCTTCCGGCATCCCTTCCCCACTCATCCTATCTATCCCATCTCCATTTGGCGGTTCACACCAACTCATTCCCCAACCCTGGCGGCGTAAACCCACTCTGACACTCTCCCACTCCTGAGCATTTCTCACCACTCCCTCCATAATGGAGAGTGTTTCGCTTCGTCCCCATCAAGAAGCCAAACAAACCGCTCCGAGTGTTTGCTTGTGAAACACCTATCGTTTCGCTCCCAACCCTATACATACCCTAACCTGCCTAAACCTCTCTCAGCGGTCCCACGGCCCCGCTCGCCAAAACCCAATACCAGTCTTGCGCGGCCAGCGGCCAAATCATCTGAGCATTCGCGTTGGAGAAACTGTTCTCCTGTTCCGGGCGATCTCGCCCGGCCCACAATTTTGCTCTCACCGCCTGTCCAAATTCCTATCATTATTCACTTGTGCTATAACGCCGTTAGTTCGTCATCGTACCGGCATTCTAACCCATCACCTGTCCCATCGGTGGAGATGATCGCAGATCTCCACCCGGCCTCCTGCTCTGTCACCCCCCTCCTCCCGACCTAAACCGTACATTAAGGACCTCGAGACCCATCGTTCATCATTCCGCTAACTCCCCCTTTTACGCAATGGTAGAGTGATATGACACTTGTATGTCGCTCCTCAATTAGCGGGCAACACACCTTTCCCATCAATCAACAGTTTATGATGATCCCGACAACCACCGTACCACCTGGCCCTCTCTAATATCTCGATTTTCTTACTCGCCCTGGAACGGAAAGCACATCGGACGAGGCCAGACCCTTACTCACACCCCTCCAACCCACAGGATTTTCACGGGCGTTGTAACCGTTCCCGCAGACCCTCAGCCCTATCGATTATCCCTTCTCTCCAATCCGATTCCTTGTTGTTCCCATCGCTGTGGCGGTGCCATCTCGTCCCTTCTCCTCAAAGTAGTAATAAAATGTAAAACCAGTCGAGATCAATCCTCGATCGATCTATCAATGTAACCTGCGTTTTTGTCTCTTACCACTACATTCTTCTCCAGCTACGGGGTTTTCCACCGTACCCGAAAGCCACCGAACCTGCAACTTTGAAGCTTGTAAGATTCCGGCTTAATTCTCATCCAACCACGCATCCGACAGACGCCGTATCGACAGGGTCCAAGCTTGTTGCCGGCGCCCAGTACTAAGCGGGATCAAATATCCCTGACACACACCAGACCTCATGCATTCTGGAACACCTTGGGTGCACCCAACCCCATCCAAAACTCCCCCGATCAGGACTGGTGCCTCGCAATCTTCCTTCCCGTCCGATAGGTTGCCCCCTAAACCACAACAGCAGAAGCAGAAAGGTTCGGGAAACAATAACAAACAAGTCAATGACCTTTCCAAAAACCAAGAGGTCAAGCGCCTTGAGTCTGTCCTCTCGGGTCTCCGTAGTCTCAGGGCGGACGGGCCTCTCGACGAGAAAGGACCGGATCCGAAGGGCGGTTGCTTTTGTCAAGGCGAGTCATGCCACCTTCCTGTTTTCCATTCCGCACCGGAGAATCAAAGCTGAAAATGCGGTATCCCAACCCATACGCTCCCGCCGCATGCTCCATCTCGGATTCTTCAATTTGTCGCGAATCGCCAAAAAAAACACACAACCGAAACACCCCCTGACCATCCTGCAATCGGCGCGCTTCCGTTTGATGATTATTCAATCAGGAAAAATCCACCCTCTCTCGAATTACACTCCCGTTTGCCACACATGTGGGCTCCCCCTTTGTTTAGTCAACCCCCCGTATCATCCTTGTCCCCACCCGCCCTGTAGAACCTCGTTGCTCTCATCCAATCCAGACCCATTCCGGGTACAACTACAACCGCTGATCGCACGGGTCGATGCCGAGATCAAGGACCAACTCAAGAAGGAGGAAGACGAGCGGATCCTCGCCGTGGAGGAGCTGAGGATGCGCGAGGGCGCGTTCCCGATGCTGAGGGCGTCGCCTTCGCCCAGTCCTTCGCCAGCTCCGGGCAGCCAACCGTCGCACATCAGATCTGGCGGTGGACCGGTAGCTAACCATCCACAAAATCAGGGATACACCGTCATGTCCTTGACTGCTGGAAAGGGAGGAAAGAGATCCCAGATCACGGTGTCATCTTTTCGGCCAGGCAATATCTCCAAGTCATCCTCCTCCTCTTCCCTCAAGAAGGACGCGGAAGACGATGGTGTGGCCAGGATTCGCTGTCCTCCAGCCCAAGTCGAACCCATAAGGCCCTTTGATCCGCCCCGTGTCTAGTCTTTTTTTCTATCCCATTCAGTTTTGGAAACTTCGCGAATCAAACAATTTTCCGTAATGTCATGCCTGTATACGCTCAAGGTAAAGCGTAAGAAATCCGCTTGCATACTCGAATATAGCATTACTCAATAGAAACCGTTTCATAACAATAGCTAAAACATGGCCAGAGCTGCGCAGTGCAATGCCACGTAATTTCGACCATCGAAGGAAACGTCCACACCTGTACCAGACCAGGAAAGATCCACTACATACATAGGAATGATCATCCAACACCACAGCATCGAGTCCGAGGAACCCAATTCCAATTTACCCTAGACTCAATCGAGCAACCAGGTTCGCACAGCCTGGGATCCTCCAAGATCTGGATGGAGCAACACCGAAGACAACCAATGTTGCAACATCCTTCTCCTTTTCTCCAGGAAGGTCGATCGATATTTCGCCAGCGAGGCTTTCGGTGGGAGCGGTGGGATAATGCGGTGTTGCTGGCGCTAGATGCAAAGAGAAAGGGGGGTCACAGAGATCAGTACGCAGCTTTCGGTGCGAATCTCAGCTCAGAGGGGTGGTACGGGTTTCACGAAGGCATTTGCCATGATGGGCCAAAAAGAGCGCCAAGAACGGCTTCTTCGCTCACCCGGGTGAATAGATCGTGCTGTAGAGATCGTACGTACGGGGAGAGTGCGATGCAACGCAATGAAGAGTTCCTCAAATCCATTGTAACGCTTATGGGCGTGTATTACCGTTCCCTACCGGGAAAGGTCAGCCATCACCGTAGAGTTTTGGTGAATGGTGGTGACGGGGTGGGTAATAAGACCTGGACTTCTTCGACACCCAGGGTCGCGCACACTTTGAATGGGGAGGAGGACGGGACGGGACCCGAAGAAGAATGACCATTTACTCACCTCCTTAGTCCGGACGACACATTCATACACTGTACATACACAGTCAGTTCAGATGACATTACGGCAAGAGATGACGATGAGGAGCCACGGGGTCTCCGAAAATTTCATCCACCAAACGTTCCACTAACCGATGTATGCACCACCAAGCTTATCTCCCACGCTGGTCCAGCCTCGAATTTCCACTTCCCGAGCAAACAATGACGAGGCACCCGAGTTGTCGCCCAACCAAATGTCATTGGAGAATATGGAAGGAGGAGCATCGTGCTTGCCCAACTCGGGCGAACTCGCCCCACTTTCGGGATTCCGGAGCGAGGTCGAACGACGCGAGTTGACCAACATGCGCTTTTCATGTCGTCTCAGAATTTGTAAATAATTCTCGTCATCGTCGTCCTGGGTGGGGTGGGACAATTAGGTGCGAGGTAATCGGATAGGGTCGGGTATGTCGGAACTTACTGATTGGGTGGCTGCACGCAGTTCGTCGTACAACCTGGATTCTTCCTCCACGTCGATTGCGTCATTCGGCAGTACGACCAAGAGGTTTTTAGAATTCTCGAATGGGTGGTTTTGGCGACCAACAGCACAGGAACTCGTTCCTGCTGCGCTTGGGCCATTCGCAGAGGACTTTCCTGGAGGTTTGAATTTGGACCTGGAAGACGCTGACGCTTGGTCCATCGCTTCGAGATGGGAGAATTTCGCTTGCGCCGGCAGAGCCCCGATCTGTCATTTACCTTTTGATGGTATTTTGGGGCTCGGGCGTCCCGGCATGACGCATGGTGCTGAAGCCAGAGTCCCTTGGACGAAGAACAGCTCATTCCCACCATCACCCCATTCGCAGGAATCGACGACACATCCCTGAAGTCGCTGGTGACCCTGCAGATTCGAGTGGGAAGACCAGGTTGTAGACCTGCTGAGGCTAATTAATGTGCGAACCAGCCCATGCCGAGGCCCGTCGACCAATAGGATGCCAGCGCCGGGTTGCCAGACCCCCGCCGTTTGCCGAACAGAGCCCAGCCAGCCTCTCACCATGGCCCGCTTGAGGATTTCGTCTCACACGTCCCCGCTCGACAACTCAGAATCCATCAACTATGGGGACACTTCTCCAAATCTGCGCTTTCCTATCTTTCCGCCTGGGCTGCATTCAGAAACTTTTTGGGAGCAAGATCTACCAATCGTAAAGGCGCAGGAGCCAGCCAAGGGAGATAACAACGTCCTTCCCGATGACAAACACGTTTCTGATGGCGAGGACGTTTCTGATAGCGAACTTCTTTACGATGACGAACCCCTTCTCGGAGCGGCCCCCGCCCATGGAAATCCCCGAAGCCGTCGTCAACGCCTGGAATTGGGAAAAGCTGAGCGAGTGGCTCTGCTGGGATCGGTCCGCCACCTCTCACTCCATAGTCGATAAAAAGAAAATCTGTCCTTTAAATTCGGCTCCTCATGCGGCAGCCTGTACTCGGGCTTCCTACAGCATTGCAGGTTGAGAAAAGCCATGCGATCTTCTTCCACAGAGACGGCATCTCTTTATTTCTTCTCCTCGGTAGCGCCTTTGCCCATATGGAGTTGGCGTTTCCACACCACAGCCCCAGTAGGATTCGGGCTCTCGTCGATTCAAACTAGGACGTTTTAAAACCTGCCCCAATATTCCGCTGTGGCGAGCCCTTCTCTGTCGTCGAGGCGGCATCTCTTCATCTATCACGCCTCGAGTGGTCCAGGAAAGTCATCTGATCCTTCTGCATGAAGACATGGGACTTTCCAACCGTATGTGACTACACCCTCTGGGGGTTCTGGACGTTCACATTTTCTCCAGTCGCCCGTTCTCAGGGCACTTGTCCGGTGGCCTACGAAGAAGGCCAACTCAGGTACCTATACGACACGTACGGGGCAACCCCCCGCGGCGTTGTGCCAGTACGCTCATTAACCAAACGAGTACCGAAGGCTTGTCACCGCTCAAGTGCGGCTGATGGGCCCTGCTTCCTTGCGATCCAGAGCGCCGAGACTCCTACCTCGTCACGCTCATAGAACCTTCGCCAACCTCGCGCCCCGGTTAGAGGGTTGCCTCACCATGCGTACTCGAGCTTCTCTGGAACCAGCATCTCAAAGTTCAAGTTTCCGAGGTGAAGTACTTCTACAATCTCTTCCGGAACAACCCAATTTCGGCTTCCGCTGCCGGATGGGTTTTTGAACTCCGGATGGATCAGTTGCTCAGGCAGGAGAATTCCATTCAGCTGTTCCCTATCGGTCGCCACAGTTCGAGATCGAAGTTAAACTATTTCTGCGAAACTGCACCGCCTCCAAGCAGGGGAAAAGCCAAAAGGTCCTCCAGTTGACTGCATCGGAAGACAATACCTTATACGAAGAGGTCCAGCTCTATGTTGGTCACCCCTCGCGACACACAACCAAAGATAAGGGCCCCTATAGTATATCTCAAGGGTCAAGGACGGAAAGTTAGGAGGTTTGGCAAAGCCTTTGAGGTGTTCCACCACCCCGTTGGTCCAGGGACGCTGTTCTCTGATTGAACCACGCCTGGGATCTTTTTTTTTTGTAATATTTACCGTGTGTATTGTGATTATTTTTGATGATGGGTTGGTCTCTCGAATCGCGCGGACTGGAGTCAGAAGATGGGAAAGTCGCGTTCCTCGAAATCAAGCCTGTCTGTCAGACGTTCTCCGTAGTTGAGTACCTAGGTCTACCTCCCCAAAATACGGTAGATGCGGTCCGGCGACGGCACCACGTTCTCCCGCGTCACTCTACAGCAAATTTCCAGCTGTTTTGTTTTCGATACACCACCACCATCTCGTTCTCCCACCTCGTTCGTCACAGCTGTGATCGTATTACCCTGGCATCGGCCAGTTCATCCATTGGTCCAAACAGGTTGTGAATTATGTTTTCGGTCTGTAGGGTCGTCAACGACTCGTGTGTATGCTGGTGGTACGTCATCGAAGTTTATAAGTGGCCCGATAATGGGAACGAGTTACGTCCAGAGAACCTGCCAGTTGGCTCCGGGCCAATGCGATCAAAATTGGTATACAAAGAGTTGTGGTCGTGAAAACGGCCTACGCATCGAAACGCAAATAGCTGTCATGTCGGACGGCTGGTCACTCGGTCTCTAAACTGAGTTATTATGTCATCCCCCGATCTTCTTCGGATCCCTGGCCCACCCTTCCGGACCCCATCCAACATCCTGGCATCATCAAGGTGATCGCCTGAAGTTACAAAGTGAGTGAGCAGCTCAAGGAACTACGCGACGGGCAACCACCAATACGTCCGTCTCTTACAGCGAAAAACCTACCGGCCGCGTCACCCTCCCTGGATGGACGTCGCCGTCGAATTCAAATCAATTGCTTGGGCCTTTCAGTGAATGAGTTGTACCATGTGAACAGCATCCCATCATGGACGAGACGCCACCCGAGGCGGCGTAATTACTGAGGGGTAAAGTATCATTTCCTTCTATCTCGGAATAATTCCCCCCCTTTTTCTTTGCGAGGGGCTTCCCGGCCGGAATCTTTGGGATGTATAGGTAAGCGTCCTCAATACCAAACCCATACATTCACTGGGGATATGCGCTCTCATGCAGGCCGAACGGGAAAGGCGTTTCGATCGTTGGTCAGATGCTTTGGCCGACTTTCGACCCATAATTCCCACAGTGTAAGGGCCAGAACAGAACCAGCCTACTTCGAGTTCCCCCCATTTGTATGTGTCAATAAACCCGCTTGGCAGAGGTGAGCCATGAGAGTGGTTTCTCCGATACGGGTCCGATGAATTTATGGAGCCCCGCGGCGCAGGGGCGTGAACCTGACACTTGCCGGAAAAACGGACCTCAGGCGAACTTACCGCGTCGGCCAACGTTGAGCGAATGAGTGCGGAATCAATCGCTTTCATACATTCGTATCTTCTGAGACACCTTTTAGTCATTCGAAGGTCTGGCAATTTGTGGCCAACCTCCCTAGTGCCGTTGGGCGGGGGTGGTTTGTTCCTTTCAGGAAGCGGCTTCTAGGGCCGGAGGTCGCAAGGCAGGGACTCCCGGTGAATGGAGAAGCCGGGGGAGCTTGTGGGGTAAAAATAGTGATGAACTTTGCAGATTCTGCTGTGGCAAACTAAGGGACGGTATAAGTTCATCCGTTTCAACTACAGCTAAATTGCCAAAGATCAGCGTAATGATGACCTTCACCCCCACCCCCACTTCCCCAGCGTGCTTTTGGAATCAAGACGGATGTACCTCGGTTACTTAGGTACCCTTTACCCACGTATTTCACGAATGGTCTCCGTTCTAAATGCCCAGGGCACAGCTCCCCGATCTAATCAGTGTTGGTTATGATTGATCACGGCCACCTACACACTCATCTGATCTCAAGGTTATAGAGCATCGATCGGAACCGCCAAGCGGTAGCCTTTGAGCTGTCTCGGTGAGCTGATTTTGCTAGAAGTTGAGTACATCGGATGTGCTCCGACTCTCCATCTGACCGTTCCTTGATATGTGCGTGGAGCGTCAACCGCTGGGGCACTCGGTACTCGATCGGTGGGGCCACTGGGAGATATGCTCGTGACAGAACCCCACTCGTCCCCCGACCTAAAACTCACCGTTGTCGATCTAACTCGACTGGGAGTCACATACGAGATGTTGCCTTTGTTCCCACAGGTACATGAGTAAATCGCCATGACCGCGAAGACACCAGCTTCACCACGAAAGAGGACGTCCCGGCTTTTCACCATGCTGGATGTGTCAGTGACGCTGCCATCCTCCAGTTACTGCGGATTCGCCGGCCTTCGGAGATTACGTGAATCGGTTCTCAAGATCTCACCCTCTGCCATGGGCATGTGCCTGTGCCATCGCGACGTTTGTAATTGAGGAAGTCGCATACCCAAGGGGATGCAGCATCTAGGATTCCAAGCACTACCTGGAATCTGAAGGGTCTATGGGTTGCAGTTACTCATTTCAGGGTTGAATTCGCAATATCCCTACCCGATCGTTGCGGAACAATCCAGGGGGTGTCCTGCTTCACGCATACATTCACCTCCGTCACGCCGTGGCATCTTCCGTATCTGAACGGCACCCACAAGTTTGATCTCCGTGTGGCTCCGCACGCGCTCAGATGGCGTTCCTTTGCGTCTATACCAGATCTTGCCTGTCACCTGTCGTTCGCATAGAATGCAGCTCCACACAACCTTCACGAGGACCCCCGATAGTTGGCGGAGAGGTCCGATCGCGAACCCGGACCAAATTTGGGTCCAAAACCCACAAAGGTATAATTTTTCCCGGACCAAACGCCATGTTTTGCCAAAAAAAATGTATGGTTTGGGGTCCGGACCAATCGGGGGCCCTCCCAGGACGCTGTGTACGCGATCCGGACCAACTTTGACCTTGGCGGCCAACCTCCTAGGGCCCACCTTCACGCATACATTCACCTCCGTCACGCCGTGGCATCTTCCGTATCTCGAAAATCCATCAGGTGTATTTGATGAGCCAAGCGAGCGTTTGGTCTGTAGGGAGCAAAATCTATGTTCTTTGGCAGACGTCTTGTAGTGCGAATGTGCTGAACTGCTCTCGCACTGGCTGCTTCCCAGCGGTAGCCCTCATCCGCCCCCAAAAAGACGGTAGGAAGATTAACGTCTGGCGTGGGCCAGTTTTTTTGAATTCGCCGACTTCCGAGCGTTCCGTGTGGTTCACGAGGTCGACACCCACCCCGGACCAGGCGCTAGAACTCACACCCGCACGCTGGCTTCTCAATGTCCTTCAGTTTCTGTCGTTGGGGAAGGGTATAGAAACAAGCGAAGGGGACCCTATCATCTACCAGCTCCTAGGAGAAGAGCTCCAGCTTAACAGGCTCGCACTTAAGTGTATATCAATAGCCGCGGAGCAGCGGAATGTTCAGACGTTGATACAGAGGTTGTAGAGCAGAGATAGGCTAAATTTGGTGAAGTTTCGAAATTTTTTGCTATCTATGTTACAATCCGGACCAAATTTTTGCCTGGCGGTCAGGGCCCACCCAAAAACTGGTGATTTTGGATCAGACCTCACAACCCATTATCAGGGGTCCTCCTTCACGCAGCATCAAGAATTTACGGTTGGTGGGAAGATCCTAGGCATCCGTCGGCCGAACTCGTCGTGATAGTTTACGGTCAATAGACTCCGGAATTACCGCCCTTCTGATTCACCTTTGGAAGACGCCCATGATCGGGTCCTCACGTCAACAATTCGACGGGTATTGGTGCTTGTCGGTCTGCCAAACGTCCCCCAGCGGTGCGCAGAAGTTATTCGGGGCCATGTGTGTCGCCGAACCTGCTGCAGAAAACGCACGTATCTCACTTGCAAGCGCAACGATTTGCCTTGATCACCTGCCCCAATCATACTCTTGACAGACCCGAAGTGATCATTTAAAAGCGTTGAAATCGCATTGATCATCGAAAGATAAGGATCACACAGAATAGAATGGAACGAGCTTAAATAAGTCAGATGCTACTGTACTAAAGAACGTTTGCTGAGAAGGTTAAACGATAGGATGCAAGACGCATGTGGTTCTACATGAGTACAGCAAATTTAAACAGACGACCTCGGCACAGGGTGATACCAAATGTTCAGCGGCAACAAACAAGTTGAGATCTCACTCTCGCTGCTCTTGCCCTTCGAATAGACCCCATTGCGAGTGGTTTCCCCGCATTCCATGAAATTTCGACATGTGTGGCCTCCTCAGAGCTCCACCTCCTCCCTGATCACAGGCGACCCAACAGGGATCTCTAAAATTCATGGGGCACGTTCTGAACCGTTTAATTAATTGATGCATGCTGGTGTGAACTCGGTGCACCACTTAAACATCGCGGATTCGCTGTAGCAAGCGAGTTCTGCCCCCTCTGTTCCGGCCAAGATTGACCCTCTGAGCAATATCCAGACCGCGAAAAAACACGATATAGCGGGATACGTTCCTATGGATGTCTACTGGTTGTCAGCCAACGCTCATGTACCGGTAATTGCGAGAAATAGGGTGGCAGACTATTGCTGTGGTGTAGAAATTGCAAGAGAAGGGGCTTTGGTGCTCCCCATTTCCATTGGTTTCTGACGCCGCGCCAACACAGCAAAGGTAGTCATAAATTGTACTTACAAAAGTTAAGCCTCTTTAGCATATACCGGCCTGGTGAGGTGTTGGAGCTGGACCTTCCTCAGGGCACGAACGAGTTCCTGAGCGGCGTTGGGGGTGGCAGTCATAACTCGGATAGAGTCCGTATCCCTAAATGTTTCCTCCAGGTGTTCCGCAGCGCCGGACATATGTGCGATCTGGGCGCAAGCAGCGTGGAGAGCGATGAGCTGAGGTGAAGGAGGTTCAATTTTCCTGCCACTCGGGAACGTGTGGGTTCGAAAAGTGATAGTGGAGCGGAAGTATCTACCCCAGGTTCCACAAGCGAAATTGACCTTGTACTTGTCGGCGATGACATTTCCGTGATCCTACAGTTGAGTAATATTGTAAGTCCATGGTATAGAAGCTTGAAACCGGGTCTACCTCGAACGGCGTCAACCAAAGGTTGAGCTCGTCAAAAAACTTGTGCACATTTGGTGAGAGCAACATGGCGTTCTGAGGGCTTTGAAGATTTTCAGAACCCAGCAGAGCGCGTGTGGAGAACCCGCCAAAGTGCTCAATGATAGCCTCAGCAGTCTTTGACCAGGTAAACTTTGAAAGGCGAAAACAACATCAATGCGGTTCAGGGTTTGGAGAAACGGTCCAACCTTCTTGCGCGCCCTCTGTGATCCCCCTTCGATCCCTTGCGAAAATGATTGACTGATTATGTGGGTAAGGTGCAGATTGTCCGGCTCGGTTTCCGAGTTGAGGACCGTCTCATCCGCCCTCCCAGTGATAGGACAGTGGCCGTCTTCGCGGGCCATTACCTGTGGAAACGGTAAACGTATGGCCGAGTAATCGGAAGAAAATGAATTTACTAGTTTTCTCAACTCCTTGGCATTCAAGGAAGGTTTCTCAAGAAGGTGTTCGAGTTTGGCGGCAGCTTCTTGCCTAGACAATTCCGGGCTTTGGTCGATCGAAATGTTGGGTGTATTTGCCTTCGGGTTGTAAACTGCCGAACGTTAACAGGACAACAGACGGGATGCAACTGACAACGCACAGACTCTGATGAGACCGTACACATACAAGTGAGCCAACCCGGCCAATAGCTCATGATCATCGTCGCATCCAAGGATTTCTGTGGCCAAATTAACCCGTCCGCTGTCTGAAGGGCAATACAGGAGGAAAAACCCGAGCACCCGGGCTACAATAACCGGGGTTAAGTTTAGCAGGATTTCTTCGGATCTGTTGTGTGCGAGGTCGTCGTGGAATAAAGTCCATTGTTTTATTGGCTCGAGGGCCTTGCAGACCTGATACGCCCTCTGCAAGTCGCTTTCTGGGGGAAAACGTTGGGGGCAAGGTGGGAGTGGTTCGGGGTTGGGCTTGTTTGCTAATGGCATCTTGGAGTGAAAGGTCAACAGCGTCGGAGTAGACTGTGTGGGAACTGGCACCGTGCAGCCAAATTAAGACTCCGCACATGTTTTCCCATCCCTTTGAAAATCCCGCAAAAACGGTCCACTTAACTCTGCGCAGGGGTTTATTGAAGTACAATCCTGCGCCGAGGGGGGAATGCAAGACTGATGACCGGTGTAGCAGGCACAGTATTTCGGTGACCCCCTTCGCAAGAGCCGAGTCATTGGCAGATTCCATAACATCCCCGACTCAGCCCCCGTCACACCGGGCGGCTCTCCAGAGAGTAATACTAAGTTGCGTGCAGTCTACACACATGTCCGTCCCGCGACGATTCGCCCGGGGATACTCAACTTGGAGAACAAAACGCCTCTGATTTGCCCTGGCTTGTTACCCACATGCTGGACGATGTTAATGTCTCTAACGTAAGGTACATGCACCCGGGTAAGTCACTCCAAGCAAAAGCACTCTACCACATTTAACACCCCCCATAGAGCGTGGGACTCGCTCGAATCCTGTTCGTTAACCTCCGCGACAAACCATCCGTGTATCGGTGCGTATCCAGTCCTCGAAGGTGTCAGAGATTTGCCCACTTTACCATCGGCTAGGCACCGAATATGCTAGTTTTGAAATGGGGGAAGCGAGTCTTACAGGATGATTCTGAAGTGAGTTCGGTTCAAACATTGCAATTCCTCACGGATCGTATCTCATTTCAACTCCCACTTTGATCCCATGGTGGTACAATATAAACTCTCCACCCTCTTCATTCCCGGGCTCGCTTTCTCAAGGTCGTCCCACTTCCAGAAATCTTTCCATGACCCACTCCAGCAGCGCTCAAAGCCATCGCCCGCTTCCTCCTCATCCTCAACACCTTCTTTGCCTTCCTCTCTTCCTCATCCATCATGACACTTGACTCTCGAGACAAAGTTGTGCTTTCCGTCATAAGACTCGTTGAGGCTCTAGATATGGTCGGCCTCGACGCTTCCATGGCGGCAACAGCCTCGAGTTCCGCGAGATGGCGATCGTATTCTTGCTTTCGTTCGTTGATCATCTGGTTGAACGCGCTTCGATACCCGTCGTCGCTCTCCGGAAGTGTGACGAACCCCTCGCTTCTCAACGTCCACGCTCTGGATAACGGGCGAATGGTCGGTAGCCTTGGCACGGACGAAGGTCGACCCATGACATCGTCCGGCATACGGGGGATGGCCTGCTCGATGACGACTCTGTTCGCTGGAACGTGGTTCAAGGTTGAGGAACCAGGCAACGATAAACAGTCCGTTTCACTTTCGTCCTCGATTTCCTCCTTGATTGTCCCCTTGGAAGGAAGCATCTCGCGAGGGCGCCCAAGCGAGTGAATGTGTACGATGCCGTGACCTTCATTCTTTTCCTCCATGACGTAAGAGGTTGACGGGGCAGATGTCGTGCTCATACTGTCGAGGGTAGATACTCCAGTCTTGGAGGAGAGCCGACGATTGGGGCGTGGACGAATAGGAGTCAGATTGCTATCCGGTGATCCCTGCGGTCGCGCAGAAGTGCCTATCACGGCACTCAAAGCGTTCGTGATCCCAGTTCGAATAGTCCCAGACCAAGTTTGATCCGCAGTTCTGACAGGTTCAGGGAATTGGATGCTGCTATCGCTGGTACCCTTGAAATGAGTCCTGATGTTCGCAGCAGAGGTACGAGATTGGAGTGGATCAACCTGAGCAGCCTTGGGAGGAGACGGCGAAAAGACTTTCTTCAAGCTGGCAGCCGAGAGGCGGGAGGGCCAAACCCGAGGACGACTGATAGGCCCCTTTGTTGGTTCAGGAGTACCACGAGACCAGGGCACTGGAAGACCACCATCATGTAGACGTGTGAATTGAGGAGCGGAATTGTCGATCCGAGGAGTAACTTGTGCGGACCCAGGTCGGCTTCCCATGAAGATACTAGTATTGGCGGATAGAAGAACATCACCAGGCATGAAGTTTGTCACAGTAAGTGGACCAGTCGTGTGTGCTAACTCAGGAGTCGCCAGGCCAGAGTAAGGGGCTCGCATTGTCTGCGGCTCAACGAAGTCTGGCCGTAACCTGGCGGTTGGGCCGGGCGGGCGTGGTCGAACTGAAGGCGCGATCTGGCCTTGGCCAACCTGAAACGGGGGAGGACCAAAGAAGCTATCGTTGTCGTGGATGTGACGTGAATTAGGTTCTGGATCCCAAGAAAGTTCGTCTTCAGACCTCCTCCGGGAGCGCACGCGGAGAAACCAAGTGATAATAGCGATTATCAGGGCAACACCTAGAATCGCGGCCAAGATCGAGCCCACGATAATCGGCGTGATGTTCTTACTAGTCGCGGAATTTCCTGAAGCTATGGTGGGAGATCCAGCTCCCAGGGAACTTGTCGGAGTAGCATCCATCGAATCAACGAGACTAGGGTCCGAGGGAAAAGCTGTCATCGAGCCAGCGAGGACGGTAGGTTGGGGGTTTGGTCCAGATGGTAGAGATGACGCAAGGACCAAGCTTGAAGCAGTTATGGGGGTTGGACTCGAAGAGTAATCCATTGTTTCCTGCAGGGAAGGGGCCGGTGCAGGTGAAGCTTGGAGACCTGGGCTCGAAGTCGGGGTCACCGATGTTAAGCCAGAAGGAACTGGAACCGGACTTGATACGGAAGACTGTTCGGGAGGGATAAGTTGCAAGCTTCCGTAGATGCTGCGACGAGCTTACGTAGTCGGCGTTTGTAACCGAGGAAGGAATTGAAGGGTAAGGAGCGGACACTACAGATGGTGGTGGAGGCGATGGGGACGACACGGGTGGTGGGAAGCTCGACAGGGGAGTGTTAACAGTGTCGGAAGGGACCTAGTTGTCATTCTCGTAAGATTTTCTCCTTCGATGGGTCAGGAATTTGCTTACCACTCCGTTCAACACTTGGATGGATGCGCCATCCTCTGGGGACAGGAATACCGAGCCCTGAACGTCCAGCGTTGGCTCAGCGGAGGGGTGGTCGCTCGAGGGTGAAGTAGGCTCGTAGTTTGTCTCTCGAGAACGAATGTGTATTGCTACGGGCCCAACCCGTAGATATGGGGGTGGAGCGTTCATCGCTTGGACGAAACAACGAATCTGCACCAGGCGAGATTATCGAGTGGAAGGGGCGACAAAAGAATAACGAGTTCAGCGCGGGACCAGCCAGTGAGCTTTGCGGGAAAAGGAGAAAGTGCCATGAGTCCCTGACAAAACCCTGGGTCAGAGAGGAGGCGGAAGACGGAAGCTAACCTGACGGAAGGTCCTCCGATCTCCGAGGCTGACGGCGTTTGCCGAGTTTTCACCATTCTACCACACGAAGAGAGAATTGACCGGACACCTCTGTCAGGAATACAAGGTGGGATCTAAGTATGAAAGATTGAGGTACGGGAGACAATGGATAAGCATTTTTCGCTGCTCCCGGTTTCCCCATTTGCCGGACCGGCTAACACTCTGTGCATCACGTGAACCACTTCCCCTAGACCTCTCTTCCCTCTGAACTTGTACATGGCTATCTGAAGGACCAGAGACAACAGGTTGTCCTTCCTCCTTTCCCCGCACATCCTACTGCTCTCCAGGCAGCCCACACCCTTCCAGACCCTACAACTCCCGTTCCCGGTCTCGTTCTCCATCTGCGATGGCAACTCCTCCAGACATCGTTGCTCAGTCTGATATCTGGTTCGAAGACGGCAACGTCGTTCTCGTCGCAGGGGGTGTCGCGTTCAAGGTGCATAGGGGGCAGCTCGAGCGGCACTCAGAAATCTTTCGAGACCTGTTCTCTCTCCCACAGCCTATCGATCAACCTACGTTCCAAGGTTTTCCAATAGTCCAGCTCTACGACTCGCCATCTGACATCACCTTTCTGCTGCGAGCGCTCTACGACGGGTTGTGAGAAGTACTTTTTACGCCTCGCAAAGCGTGATACTGAAGTTCCATCTGTCCACAGGTACTTCTACAAGCCTTATGCGAACGACTGGCCAGCTATCGAGGCGGTTCTGCGTCTATCTAGCAAATATTTCATCGAACACCTGCGACACCGCTGCCTGAGTCGCCTTGCTGTTGACTGGCCGTTGACCTTGGACAAGTGGGAAGCTCGAGAGCGTGACGCAGTCGACGACAAAGGAAAATACTCTCCTAGAGAACTTGCCCCACACCCCGTCCTCGTGATCAGTCTCGCGCGCGAGATCGACCATCTTGCGTTTGTTCTACCATCCGCCCTCTATGACCTTTCTCGTTATGGACCTAAGAAGATTGTTTCTGGAGCTGTGGCACCTCTGCCGCTGACTTTCGACTCGCCGACCCCCTCGCCTACGTCTTCTCCCACTCTCCCAACACCGGACAGTCCCACTCTTGGTAGCTCCAAGGATCCTGTTTACCTATCACACCAGGACGTCGTCAACGTGCTTTCCGGAAGAGAACAAGGGCAGCGATTCATGGTCTCATTTATCGAGAAATCTCTGGTCGATCCGCCAATTTCTCCGCGTTGCTTGAATCAGGATTTCCAAAGTCAGGCCTGCAGAGCAGCATTCTACTTCATCATGCTTAACACCCTCCGGTCTATCAACGGAATCGCCTTTGGCCGGGACGCAGATCCTCTGTTCACCCTCAACCAGACGGAGGATATGCTCGATCGTACCGATTATGCGGACGCCACGGACCCGAAGGTGTTATGCAGTCTCAATATCTGCGCAGCCTGCAAATCCGACTTCCGGACCGTGATCAGGACTGCGAGACAGGATGTTTGGAAATCGATACCCAGTTGGTTCGGTCTGCCTGGCTACGGAGAGCTGAAGAAGCACATGGAGGATCGTTGAACGATTTACGTGTTTCGGACAGGAGATTTGGCCGTTCCCCCTCTTTTTGCTTTCCGCTCCCTGCTGTCTTTTCTTTCGCCCTCGCACTTCTTTTCGTTTATATTACCATTGTCATAGTTTTGATACCATCGTCGCATATCCCTTGTTTAGTTTTATTCCATGATTACCCATCATCGACGTGATCCACTGCCTTTTGGTGTGAGCGAAGGGAGTTCACGATTGGGTAAGGAGTTGCCTAGTCGCAAAAAGATGCTATGGTACAAAAAAAAGTCATCGTCTAGCTAGGAAGGGTGTCCCATGGAGGTGGTACACGTCGCCGGATTTACACTCGACACGCGAGACATGTCTCCCGAGCTGGAATACCACTTCCGCCGGTGCAGGTGCGTCCGTACCGAAGATCGTGGTCGCCGAGAGCTTCGCACCCATCGACGCCCATTCCATTGCCGTACTCAACAGTTCGTCGATGTAGAACCGATCCGGATGTTCGATCCAAGGGATTATCTCTCCCATTGTACCGATGCGAAGGTTCGAGGGTTGCACATAGGAAGAAGGAATTGGCAAGTGGCCCATTCCACGATCGGTGTAGAGGAATGTGGCCCAGGGCCGTACCGCGTAACCCACAGCCGTTGGCACCTTGAAGTATCAACCCGGTTGAAAACCCGTAGTAATCGAGTCATCCCATTGTGTGGATTGGCACCTTCACGTTCCCAGCGACCGAATACGTAGAACTTCCCACTTGGTCCGTTGAGCTGCACGGCCCTCTGATATGGAACAAAACAGAGGTTAATCGTAGTGATGTGGGAGGGGTTGTGGAAATTGTCGGGGGGTTTGGGGAGGTAGTCCGGAATTGGGGAGCTCGCACCACTGAAGAAGGATTGAAGGTCCACTGAAGCCTCGGATGGGATGGAGAGATGATTCAGTAGGGTGAAGCACGGAGGGTTCATGAGGACTCTGAGATTCTTAAGGTGGAGGAGGGACAACAATCTTTCGGGAGGGGTGTTGGGTGAGTTGGGATTTAATAATAGGGTCGAATGTAGTGAAGGCGATGGGCAGACTCGAGGAAGTCCAGGAAGTGAGTCAAAAGAATCTCGCCCTCGGAAATGTGGGAAAGTTGGAACACGTCGTGAGGTTCTCGAGGCCCCTCCAAGATAGGGCCATGAGGCAACATTCCAGAATCAACTCGCGCAATGATGAAAATTCTCCGTTGGAAAGTGCGCCGGGAAGCGTAAGGGTTTGCTTGTGAGCGAGACCAATCTTCAGGACTCTGAGGAGTGGAAAGAGGCGAGAGAATTGCTCGACCAAAACTTGAAGGATAGAAGGGTTTTCGAAGGCTGACAGGGTTTTGAGTCGACCGAGATGCGGGACTGCGAAAAGGAATGCTTCTTCGCAGGAGTGTCTGTCTGAGACCGTCAGTACCGAGGCAGATCTCAAGGAAGATTTCGAACTTTCGATGTAGGTCCTTGTTTTGTTGGCATTCGAGCAACCCAAACGGGCCCATAACAAGGGATGCGACAGGCATTTTCCCTCCAGTTGCGACATACGTGGGTCAACGTGATTGAAGCTTCATCCCTGTCTGTCTTCCTAGTAGTTTGGAATCAAGGAAAGGACTTCCGGAGGGGTTTTGTTGACGAGGGCGAAGGTGTTCTTCAATGATCGAACCAGGCTGAGCATTTGTGGTGCATCGTGTTCAAGAGTCACTGTTTTGACCTGGAAATGTGACACCGTCAGTTACCTTGCACGTACAGACCAGCTTTATTGCATTGTTTGCTTTACCTCATTCTCATTCAAGGTCGTCACTGTCCTGCAGAGTTTTGAATTTCAGTATTTCAGTAATCGTCCACCTATGGGCCCAAGACGAACCGTCCACCAAAAGTAGCGTCCATCAGCTTTTCTTTTCGTAACATGTAAGAGTTGAGATGCGGAGGGTAGGATTCACTGTCGCCGACGGAGGTCGACATCGTGATGGGAGTTTGGAAGGTGCACGCCGATCATTGACATCGACAATCCCTCGTCACTGTTGCGCACAATTGGGACCAGTGCTCACGACAACCCTCCTCAAACGGATGCCGGGGCGGCGATCGCGCCGCTTTCGGAATTTTCCATGGCATTGTTTTCTCACGGCCAACACGCCGGGAAGCGATCAGGGGGAATGTTTAAAAATCTACTTCGTAATCACCGTCGGGTGAGACCGAACTGCCAGGGGACACATCGATTTATGGCTATAACTAGTGGCTTCGCCTAACTTTAGCGTTTGGCATTAGGTTATGGCCAGCCTTGGCGGTCCAACACCGGGTCTGCGCGTTCGATTTCTTTACACACAAGTCCTGTGCACGGATATGGCCCACCCCTGCCCATAGCATCTTTCCCGAGTTCGGAGGGAGTTTGTTGCGTACCTCACCCCGAGGTCAACCAGTTAGTCAAGTTTTCCGTGCTAGGTCCCCGACAGGGCAACTTGCCGAAACGGACGCGAAACATGCGCACAATCACAATTCCCCCCAACGGTGGGACCCCTTTTTACATAGAAGCGATCCGCCCGTGTTCTCTGGATACCCGAGGGCGTTGTATGGGGGGGCAATCAGGGGCTGCGCTCCCTCATTTGGTATTAGGCAAGTCGATATTCAGCCTCCGTCCTCGAAGCGGCAGGTGAGATAAAATTCGATAAAACCTTCTGATAGGGAGGGTTCCGCGCACTCAGCGGCGCTCGCGACGGTTTCTCATCCCATAAGACGTAATCTTGGTTGTTTCCAGTGTGGTCACGTGATAAAACGATAAGCGGTTTCCTCAGTAACTTTTCTGGCACCCGACGCTAGGTTTCATACCGTTTGAGTGAGGGTCGTATTGAGTTCGTCCTCATACGAGCGGTACAATCCTCCTCCCGTAGAGGGCTGACAAACCTTGCGGTAGTAGGCCGAACCTGGAGAGTTTGCTTTCAGTGGCTTGTGTAGTCTGGGCCTTGACCGGGGATGGTTGAGGATAACGATCAGAGGTACCCCTTCTGTCCTTGTCTGCTATTCCATTTGCTGTGCTGGCGTTGAGCGGGGTGTGCTTTTTACGCTGTGTTAACGCCGTCATTTAATTCACTGCCACAGCATGAGGGTGTAGGCACAAAACCGGCGGCAGGGTGACCCTTCCTCTCCTTATACCCAGTACCACCCCCACCCAATCCCCAAAGCATGCCGCGGCCCAGAGGAATCCTATATCTCGCTTTCTTTGCCCTCTTTTTTGCTTCAGTCGCCACCTCGACCAACTTCACCCAATGCTTGATCGATTTCAAGGACAGTAACGCCACTGAGGGTGGGACCGACTTCGATGGAAATCCCGTCAGTGATCCCAGGGATGCTGTCGCCTTGACCTTCAAGGCGTGCAGGGACCGGTGTGGTGGCGGACAGGAGTCATTCGACCGGACCGTCTTCTCCCAGCAGTTTTCTGCCTGGCTGCTGCCCTGGCTCGCCCTCGTCAGCCAACTCCCGTTCGGAGCGGAAAACCGCCTTGACAATCTCATCTCTGGTAAGCTCCCTTCTAACGTGCGTCGGTTCGTTATCCCACTTTTCTCACCATCATACACCAGTCGCCCTCACTGTCGGTTCCCCCACCCTCGCAGCGTTCTCCCTCGCTCTCACGGCCATAAATACTCGATGGGTTCACAACCGTTTCTCGGCCATCAATTACCCCAATTGCAGGAACGCTGCCGAAGTTCTCATCCACCTCCAACAAGCCCCACTGCAAATAACCACCCGCGACGGGCTGCTCGCATCCCTCATAGTCCTGCCTGAGAATGGCGATTGGTGGGAATTCCTCGTAAAAAGGCTCGGAAAAACCCACACCTGGACAATTGCCGCAGCCACATCCATAGCATGGGTCATCATCGCCTTCGTTTTCACCATTGTCGATTCGTGGATGGTCGTTGGGAGGGGCTTCAACTCGGATGGTCAGGGAGTCGGTTACCTTTGGCTGTGGCTTATCCCCGTCGTCGTCGGCTGGCTGTGGATTCCAGTCCGCTCGTATGATAAGTTGAAGGCTGCGATCGAAAAGGCCAACAACCTCGCGTTCGTAGCTGCTCCCGATCGTCTCCCCCAGATTGACGACTCGCCCAATATCGATGTCCCAAGGCATGCGTATGATATTTCACGCACGCAAGCGATCAG
>Ga0307515_10005414_pt1 | contig 25866 bp, 30 predicted proteins | sample 17_EM_MG_FD_194513 | JGI IMG/M metagenome (GOLD analysis project Ga0307515, IMG submission 194513) | Populus trichocarpa ectomycorrhiza microbial communities from riparian zone in the Pacific Northwest, United States - 17_EM | ecosystem: Host-associated > Plants > Roots > Unclassified | place... | reverse complement strand
ATGCATCGCATGAAATGATTGAATACTGAGTATTCAGGACTCACGGTATAAAGGTAAGGGAGTACTATGACACATTGGCCCCACAGTTGCAGTAAATGCTAGAACCGGTGCTAGGCCGTGGGTTCCACGTTTCACCTGTAGTCAGTCCTGTGGATAGATCGTGAATAAGGAAGCCAACAGATAACACGGGGGGGGTGAGAAAGACGCGCTAGGTACCTCAGTCACTTCAATCCAGTGCCTTTTCGGTCCCGTCGTGTCACCTTGGCGGGTATCAGCATAGAGTCTCCTAAGCCGAAGGAAGACCGTCAGCTTCAGCCTCGTCAACACCCCCATCGGAGAGCCTCCGTTCCATACAGTTTGCTTACCCAGTACGGCCACGTACCCTTCGAACAGTCTAGTGCTACGCTGAAGACTCTACGGGCCACAAAGCTCACCACCAAACTCCTACCGCCGCACCTTTCCTGTCTTGTCCCTTTTCTCTGCACCAGAGTTCGCGCCAGTGGTATTGTAAGTTGCCCAGGTGAATTGGAGGTCAGGCTCTTCCATTTTTGTGCGTTGTCCCGAAACCCGAAACACATGCTACCCACTCTTGCCCTTCGCCCCGTCATGCCGTACACCATTTTTTTGCGTCCTTAAAGGCGAGACCATTCCCTTCCTAGTCACCCTCGACGAAGCTCAGACGAAAGAAGGCCATCGGGGCCGAGTCCCCAGTTGGCCGTCTTTCATGCCAATACAATCACGCTGTACCGTATTGGTATCGGTGGATCCGACAGAAACACATGGAAGAAGTCGAAGGCTTTAGGCACCGCATCGAGATCTGGTCTTTGGACCCTCAGTCAGGTTGATAAAACGGCTCACATTCTTATTCAGTGTCCTCCACCCCAACCCGAAAGTGGGTCAGAAGACTCACGGGCCTGTGATGACGCTGCTGAATGCGTGTCTGCAGCTGATCCCAGCAAGAGGGTCGCAGAAGATGAGGAAAATGGTACGCTATCATTGACACCTCCAGATATCCAGGTACTCATAAGCAGGGACAGTCCCAAATATCATGATGGAACTATTCAGGTAGTGGGGGACCCAGTCGAAGCAGAAGATGAGATGAGTCTGCTCAGACATCTTCGCAAGCCCCAAACCCCACTAACGGCGGTCAGAGTGGCGCCTACCACTACCACCTGGCCCTGCACGGCGACCAAATGCGATGCTCATAATTTCGGCCTTCGCTGAGTTGACTGCCTCGTCGGTACCTGTCCGTCTAGGTAAGTATCCAAGTCACATACTGGTAAGCATTTTTCCTACCGTAAATAGTAATGGTGAAGTCGTCCTTCGGAACATTGATCTCGGCGTCAGTCTTCAAACAGAGTTCAGAGATGACGCTGCCTTTGCTACCAATGATCCTAGGGAAGGCGCTCCGGTCAGGGAACGTCATGTAGGCGGTCTTAGTCGACTTGTTTGCCTTGGAGACCGCTTCCTTAACCAGGTCTTCTGCAATGGCCAGCGACTCAGCATCGCGAGCCTTGAGTAGGAGATCCGCATTGCCAGGTCCGACATCTGAACCGTATTCGATGACCCTCCATTCCAGGCCGTGAGGTTCCTGAACGTCGTTGGCGGGCTCGTCGTCAATGCGCGTTACAGCGCCAGCGCCGTTGGTCTTAGCAGGACCCGGCTTGCCAGAAACTGTAGTATACACACCCAGCGCACGGAGGTCTCGCATGAGATTGCCGTTCTGCGACAGAATGTGGAAATGTTTGAACGGAACTGGGACCTTGTTCGTGACTTGTTGGCGAGGACCACGTTCGGATTCCTTGCGCTCGCCGCGGACGGGAATTGCGGCGACTGCAGCCTTTGTGAGGTGATCAGCGACAGTAGAGGACAACAGTAACTAAACGTACCAGCAACTCGGCAATAGCCTTATCGCAAGCTGGCTTCGATCCAGCGACTTTAACAATATCCTTCTCTTCCACATCGCCAAGCTCCTCGAGGTTGGAGGGAGTAGCGACTTGATGGTAAGACCTCGAGCCTGGGAACTGGACCTCCGCGCCAGTTTTCTTCTCGAGTTCGGTCAATGGCTGTCCACCATGGCCAATGAGAGATTTGTGGTGGTTGTTCGGGATGACGACACCAAGGATTACCCGCTCGCGCAAGCTTGTGACGACGCGCTCGAGCTCTACCGCAACCTTCTTGACGAGGTTCTTCTCACCGCGAATGACGACCTCATCGTTGGGTGGTTGTGGGCTGGAAAGCACGGTCAGTATCTTTCCTTGAATGAGCTAGCTTCGACCTGCGAACGTACAACCGCACAAGCCCGGCCTGTTCCCTCGGATCCGTTGGTCCACCAACACGCGCAAGGAGGTTCTTCAACCCGACACCACCGCCACCAATGATAGTCCGATGGAACTTGGGCTCGATCTTGATGGTGATCAACCCCTCATCCTCGACCGAATCGGCGATAACAAGGATGGCGGCTTTGGCAGCCGCACACGCCTTCTTCGTTCCACGAAGAGTAATCGCAGCTGTCCCAGAGTCGTCCTTGGAGACATCGATATGCGCACCCGAATCGGCGGCGATTTCGTTGACTTTAGAGCCTTTCTGACCAAGGATACGGGAGACAGCACGGGAAGGAACAGTGAAGCTGAGAGTATTATTATTCTCTTTTTCGAACTCAACGAGCTGTGGGAGTGAGACATCAGCAGAGAATCACAAATTAGAGAGCGGAGAGGCGTACGTCGTTGATTTCTTGCCTGGTATGGGCCACGCCTTTTTTGCCGCCCTTGATGGTGACCTCATCGGGCTTAACAGCATCCTCCTTGGGCATATTGATTTTGACACCATACTTGTCCTGGAGCCGCTGGATGTACTTTCCTTGTGTGCCAATAATGGCAGCGTGATACTGCCTGGGAATTCGAAGGAACTCGATAGTCTCGTCCGCCATTTTCTCGACCTGGGCGAGAATCCGTTTCTTGGTCTCTTCGGCGTTCCGTTGGCGACCAGTGACCTTGATGATGCTCTGAGCCGAAGGTGTGCTCTTCTTCTTCCCAACCGTATGCTCGACCACCTTCGAGTCTTCGATGTCGACTTTCACATCGAGCTGGTCGCGGTACTTCTGGATACCTGCACCACCCGAGCCAACAATACGAGCAACGAAATCACGGGAAATGGTGAACTCAAGGCTCTGTTGAATGGCGGTTTAGTTCCTATGGCGGCAGTTGAACTGAAGGGGGGGACGTACAAAACCGCTCTCAATCTCGTCCGTCTTGGCTTCCTCGACGACTTCGTTGATTTCTTTGACAGCACCCGCAACGTCTGCGGGCGAGCCACGGACAGTGACTGTATCACTAGGGCCAAGTTGGATAGCCAAGGCCTTGCCTTCACCGATGATCCTATTGCCACCAGTCAGCATTCAATAATCGACCCACATAGAAGGTGACCCACGCGTTGAGAGTCGAATTGTTCTTGCCTTTGATAGAATCGTGCCATTTCTTTTCAATGGTCAGTGTCTCGATCCTGATCTCTCCAAGAGTCTTGACGACGGCAAGGATATCTGATTCGACCTCGGACAGGATTTTCTTCTTTTCAGAAATAGCCTTGACACCTTCACCGTGAGGGTCATAGACTAGTAAGACTTGGGACGACTGTTCATGCTCTGAGGGGAAGTAGACCAATACATTCTTGGAGCTGTGGTACCCTCTAATCCTAAATAAATAAGTTAGTATCCTCTTGTTTAACAAGAGGATAGATAATCATACTGTTTTCCAGCCTTTGCCAGTAAGATCTTGTGAACCACCGAGTCAATTTCAGTAGCCTTTGTAGAGCCACTCAGCCCCTTCAGGAACTCTGCGAGTTGCTTCTGTGCAACATCGACCTCAGCCTTGGAACCACTAAAATCAATGGTGATAGGGCCGGCGGCCGTGACAGGAGGGAGGTGGATTTGGACATTAGGATGCGACTGTCCGAGGTTCTTGACGTAACCGGATTTGTGCAGATAAATGAGGGCTTGGCTAGGGTCGGCGCCACCAATCGGGGTGGAGGCCGTATGCGCCGAGGCGGCGCGCTGTAACCACACATTAGAACCAAGAAATATGCTTTCGGAGGGTAACGGACCTCCATGACAGCTTGAAGACCAGGACCGAGATCCTTAGGCTTTCCCCAGACGAATACGTCCTCACTCGAGTCCGTAATGGTAGGGACGATGACCACACACTTTGCCTTGTTGAGGATCTCATCTGCACCACCGCCAACAAGCAAGTGATGCTGCCTCTTCAGCAAGCTAATCTTGACCATGCTCAAGTCCCCTTCGTAGAACGCGATGCAAGACTTGATCGTCTCCACGACCTTGCCGACAGCCTCCCGATCGCCTGAAACCGTAATCGAGCGTTCCTTGTCGTCCTTAGTAAGGTTGATCTCTCGCCCCTCAGAAACACGTAAAAAGTCGACCTTGCGCAGCAAAGCGAAGGGATAGACTTGGGCCGGAATGTCTTTGACTTTCTGGCTCGTGCGGGATGTTTTTTCGGTAATAATTTCATGGATTAAGCGCTGAGCCTCTTGAGCCATGGCTGCAGCACCTTCGATGGTGATTGTTACCATGGGCTCGTTTTCCTCGTCCTCAGTTTGAGGACTGGGGTAGGGACTAGCGGACCGAGAGCTAACATGAGAGGACCCGTAACCGTTTGTACCTGTTGTACCAGGAACAGCGAGATTGCTTCCAGTATCACGCCGAGGAATATCAATCTTGACGTGAGTTTGGTCGCGAATCGCCTTGAGATTGGCACCTGGAAGTGCAAGTCAGAACAAAGGATGGAAGGCGGCTTCAAGGCCCTACCTTTAGCACCAACAATAGAACCGATGACCGACACGGGAGCCTCCACCTTGATCTTGACCTAATGGTAGGAATTTAGGGCGAGTGCCAGCGTTCCACTAGCAAAACTGACTCACTACCGGGCTCAGGTCGGAAATCAAAGACTTCTTAGCAGCATCAACGTTCGCCTGAGAGTCACCCTTGACAGAGAAGCTGGTCTGGCTACTCTTGAGCTGGGACGAAATTTCGACCTTGACCTTGAACCTTGTCTGGACGCCCTTGATGATATCGCTAACACTAAGAGGCTTTCCCTCCTTCGTGCGACGGACAGCTTCGACTTGGTTAAGGGCGAAGGATTCCAAATAGACTGGTGCGAGGACGGGCTTTGCGCGAGCGGCTGGTGCCCAGGCGACAGAAGGGGCTCTGTGACCGTTTTGAGCTGCTGGACTGAGCGAGGGGAAGAGCGCCTCGGAGTTTGTGCTGAATGGCTCAGAGGATTTTGCCTGGGGACTCGCATGAGCGTCAAGCGACGGGAACGGATCCGGAGCGCCTTCGAGGCGTTTCTGATGAGCCATATGAGCAGTAAGCACTCGTGACAATGTCATTAGAGCGAGTGAAAGAAGGCGACCACTCACCTGGAGATCAGCAGCTGACAGCTGGCCGGTTGACATGGTGGGGAACGCGGAAAGTGACCAGGTGTGTGTATACGCCGGAAGGATGCTCTAGTGGGAGGACCAGAGCAGTTCCAGCAACCAGTGCGAGTGTTTATCCTCGACGTAGCAAACGACGACGACGTGGATGGAAAGAAAAAGGATGACAAATGAATTATTCAAAAGCCAGGAAAATTATTTAATACAGCTGTTAATAAAAAGCAGCTACACCTATACCTGTACTATATTATCTAGATTTCAAGCAATCTACAATGGTAATGGTGCTCCATCAATATCTTCCTCTGCCTCAAATGGTGCCCCATCCAAATCCTCCATGGGCTGCCCATCCACGTCCTCAATATCGATGGGCTCTCCGTCTAGGTCGTCCAGTGGTGATCCACCCATGTCCTCCAATGGCTCTCCGTCCACATCCTCGATTGGGGCCCCATCCACATCATCCACCTCCGAACCGGCCACAGATTCGGCCAGCTCAACAACCTCAGCCGCAACCGTAGGCGCAGGCGCAGGCACCGCCGAGATCTCCGCATCCGAATCGTCGAGCTCCATATCTGCTTCGGCCTCTTCCGGTGCGAGGTCTTCCGGTGGCATCACAGGTTTGAACGCACTCGCCTTGAACTTGCTAACCACCGGCGTGACAGGCGTCTGGATGACTTGCACCTGCTGCACAACATGCTCCTTCGCGACTGCCTTGCCCTCTAACCGGTCCTTCCAGACACAAGTTTGCTCCGGCGGAAAGACGATCCAATCGTCCCAAACTTCCACTACTGCTACTACCTGTCGCTTGAATGTGTCGGCTTTCAGACGTCCTTCGAATGAATGGTAGATCACAGAGAAGTGGTCGAAGACGACGCCGAGTCGCTGTTGGAATTCTTGGCGGTATTTCCACGCGTGCGGAAGTGATACAGCTGAGTTGTGTAGGATGTCTGAGATGAGCCACAGACGAGCCATCTTGCGAGGAACAGCAGTAGAATCAACGACCAGAGAACTGACAATAATATTGGCAACCTGGAAATCACAGAATTTAGGCTTATCCTTGCGATAATAGTGACAATAACCTACCTCTGGTGCTGCTTCGCCATGCTCCAGAGCAAAGGACATACACCGTGCAACCTCGCCGCGTTTTCCGGTCATGGCCCGCAACATGGCCTTGAAACGCTTCGACGCACTGCGCCCCAATTTCGTCCGGTCCGCTCGTTCATTCTCCCTCACTTCCTCGTTGTCAGTCGAATAAACGGAGTCGTATCCGTCATCATCAAAGCCATAAGGGGGGTCGCGTTCGGGGTCGAGGACGTCCTGATACAACCTTGCTCCCTCCGTCTGCTCAACCATCGTCAGGACATGACTTGAACCCGCAGATCAGCAAAATGTAAACATACCCGTCTCTCAAACAAAAACCTAAACAATGCATTATCTTTCTCCCGTTCCACCAGCATATCCTCGTAATCTCTCCCGTTCTCCCGTACCTTGGCGCCAACAAGCTCGATAAAGTCTTCGTCGTCCCGCGTGAGCTGCTTCTCCTCTCTGGATCTTGAACGATGTCGGCTGCTACGATACCGACTCCTCGATTGGGAGCGGTACGAGCTCCGCCTCTTCTTGTCATGGTAACGATCGCGACTTGGACTTGGACTGCGCGAACGTGAACTAGAGTAGGACCGATCGTCTTTGCGTCCGTCCCGAGACCTCGACTGTCGCCGACGGCGCGGAGATGCGGAACGAGACCGCGAATCCCTGCGCTTGCCTATAATAATAGAGTCAGGATGAGAGGAGAATAGCGAGAGAAGTTACCCACCATACAATACCCTTCCCGATGTAGGAACAGCCTTGCTCCAACCAACACGGAGTACAGATCCGACCCAGTCGGCACCATCAAGCTTACGCAGAGCTAGTTCTGCTTCCCTTCTTCTTTTGAAAGACACAAAACCGGTCAGGCCACCGCTCTTGCTACGGCGGTTGGAGAGCACATCGCCAGGACCACCATCACCCCTAGGCCACATAATTTTAATCTGAAGTATGGCCCAATTGAATGGAAACGCATCAAGAGTTAGGGAGACACGCACGGAAGTGACCTCGCCATATTCGCCGAAGAAGTTACCAAACGCGTCCTCTGTCACCCCTTCTGGAAGGTGCGCAACGAAGAGATTCGTTGTCTATCCAGTGCATATTCAGAATTTGAATGCGAATCCCCTTTCGAAACACTAACCTCTGGATCGCCCCGATCATAACTTCCTCCTTGCCCCTCGTATGCTAGACGGAATACCATCAGGTTTTGCTCATAACAGATGAATCGACATACCGGCTAAGGCAGTGATAGAGGTCCCCTTGGCTAAACGAACTTATTAATGCCATTCTCTCAATCCAAATCTTTACCTACTCTTTGATCGTCCCTGTAGACGGTGTTCACGATCCGCTTGCTCCCTGATACGATGTGAGTAACTAGTACTCAAGGGATCGCTGTCAGATACCTCTTGATCTCGTCTAGAAAGGCATCCATGGCGCGTTTCCCTTTCAGACGCGGTTGCGGAGGCGGAGTTACGGAATCCTGCATTCATTATGAGCACAAATGCGGTACATACTGGTAGCTGAAGAGAAAACTCACACGTCGCTCGTCCTCGCTGAATCCTCTGGGGGCCTTAGGCGCATATGTCTGCCCACCAGACCCACTGGCTCTCACAAACCCAGGCCCACTCTTCTTCTTCTCCGACGCAAAGTCCTCGACATACTCTTCGAAAACGCGCGAGGCCTCTTCCTCTTCCGCCTTGCGTTTCGCTTCCTCGGCCTCGCGCTCCTTTTCCTTCTTCGACTTGCGGGACGCGCCGACGTTGAAAGCAGCGAGCTTGTTCTTGTCGACAGGTTTTTGCTATAGGTAAGCAAACGGTGTAAGGATGCGTGCTCGAGAACGACGCCGACCACGATGGGACGGGGGAGGGGTTCGCGCCTGAAATGTTAGACCATCGTCATCATCCTGTTCAAACAACGCTTTGAGACGTCCGCGGTCCATGATGGTTCACTCGAGCTTTGAGCGGAAGAGAACAAGTATGAGCCGTTCTTTGTAGTTGCTACTTAGAGTTTATCATCATGATCATGACGGAGAAACAAAAAAACGATGAATGGTACACAGAAGAAGACGTCGACAGTAAATTGGGCTGGAACAAGCTCAAAGAGGAATATACCAATGTACCGACCAACTCTGTTTTCCTTGGTGTCTCCTGAACCCCATTCTCACAGGTTGGTTATCGCGAAGGAATAACTGCAGGAAAGGAACAAGCACTTCAAGGAGGTTTTGATGACGGTTTCGCCACGATCGGCGCGCCTCTCGGCCAGGAAGTAGGAATCCTCCGTGGCATCGTTCATGTACTGCTAGCAAGATGGGAAACTCAGGCCAACGAAAATACCCCGAGCACCCAATCCGTGCTTTACAGCGAACTTCAAGCACTTTCTAGACGACTCAACGCAATTAGACTCAAGGACCTCGCTCCCAAGGACGTCCAAGCGGAGCTACACGCGCTCGAGCACATGGATGTGGAAAGAGAGGGTCAAGACGACATCCTAGCCCAATCATTTTCGGCACTTGGCACCACGGATCAACCCGACGCCCGAAAGGAGCTGAACGAGATCAAAATACAGTTGCAGAGCATCTTCTGCAACCTGTCAATATCTATCGATCTAAGCTGAGACTTCAGTAGTTCTGGTGTGTTCGGACTTAGGTGTGTTTCATCTTGGACCACCATCTATCCCCAGCCATGAGCCAAGGGAGAACTTCCAGCAGCCAGGTTTGCAGGTGAGCATATGGTATATTTCACTGATGCAAGATTTTGACGATGTCTTTGTAGTCCCATTTCTGTCTCCCTCACGTTCAGAGGAGTGACTGTGTCTCGAGAAGGAGGATGATGCCTAAAGAGCAAGTGAGAATAAACCAGGGCCCTCAAGTGTAGTGCACGTACTATGCACAATTTCGGGAATAGTCTGTTGGGTGACGTCAACAGTCAGGTCGGGCTTGCTCGGTGGCTCATAGACATCATCTGTATCCTCGTCAGCCTGAATGGCACAACCTTCTCTTCATACTCACCGATGCCAGTAAAGCCCTTGATTTCCCCCCGCCTGGCCTTCGCATAGTTACCCTTGCGATCCGTCTTCTCGCAATGCTCGAGAGGGGTAGCAACGTAGATCAGGAAGAAATTTCCACCAGCTCCACCATCGCTCTGAATAGTATCTCGTGCGGCATTTCGAGATCGCTCGTAAGGAGCGATCGGAGCGGCAATCACGGCAGCACCTGCCCGAGCTAGCTCAGCGGATACAAACGCGATACGTTGAATGTTGGTATGACGGTCCTCAGCGGAGAATCCGAGTTCTAAATGTGCCATTAGCGGTACTCCCTTGGCACGCCGGACGAGTTTACGAACCAGAAGAGAGTTCATGCCGAACCGTCTCTCCAAGGAGTAGGGATACGCTGCGGCCACCTTGTTGGTTGAGACTTGTTTGCAGAGCTCGTGCAATAGTGTCCTTCCCGGAGTTCCACAAACCAGTGAGGAACACTATAGTGGGCGTTAACCGTAAGATCCGCAAATCCCAAGCTGTGACTTACAAATAAACCCCTGTTTGTTTCGCGGAGGATAGCTAGCTCGGAGGGTCCGTACCACTTCGCTGTATCGTGCCTCAGCTTTTGCTCGACGGGGTACAGCTCAGGAACGTACTCGTAGCTGAACCAGTCAGGGATAGGCTGAGATATAATGTTCAGTACCTCGAGGCGCCAAATCAAAGACGTGGACTCACAGCGCCAGTTCGGAGTCTCCTTCGCAGTTCAGTGCCGCTGATATCCAGAGTCTGGGTGCCCTTGGGTACTAAGAGCGCATAATTAGCGTTCCACTTTACTCTTTTGATCTCTCACTCACTCTCATCGACCGGTTGATACTCATCAGTCCCAGGCAGATAAGTCATCTGCTGAAAGGGCACCACATCAATTTTCAACCCGTCGTGGTACTTTACGATAAGATCCTGCGCATCATATGGTCCATAGAAGTCGGTCCCTGCGCTATTCTTTCCTGGGCCAGCGTGGTCTCGTCCAACGATGAAGTGGGTGGCGCCAAAGTTCTTACGGATGATGGCATGCCAGATTGCCTCTCTTGGTCCACCCATGCGCATGGCTAAGGGAAATAGCGCCAGATGGGCCATTCCGTGCGGGTATTTAGTCATAACTGCTTCGTAGGCACGGACACGGCTGCTTGAGCGGTTAATCAAGAGATCGAGACATTCGACGTGACTCACGTAAAATGGTCGACATCACCTGGCTTGGTGAGACCCACCACGGGGTGAATGAGTACATTTGCATGTCGCTGGCGAGCAGCTCGAACGGTGAGCTCTCGATGGGCCCGGTGCATCGGGTTACGAGTTTGGAAAGCAACGATTTTCCTCCATGCGAGCTTCTTGAAGTGTGCGCGCAATTCCGATGGGGTGTCTATACGAAGCCTCAGCTGGTTATTGCTCTCCCTGAATGTAAAACTGCAGACATACAGCGCAAGGCAACATAGTCAAAGTGGGTGGGTAACTTGATTGCCTGGACTTTTCCACCGATGTAGTTGTCGTGCACGCGATCGTGGAGGCAGGCAACAGCAGGATGTGCACGATCGTTTGCTCCAAAGACCTTTTCTGCCTCTCTGACCTTGTTTGGCCTGTAAATATCCTCAACTACAGGATATTAGTTCCGAAACTTGAGTAGAAGGACATGTCGGACCCACCAGTGATGATAGCAAGCGGGGTCTCGTCTCGAGGGTCACGCAGTGCGAGCCGGGCGCCAGGCTTAATGCCCAGCCTCCCAATGTCCGTATCTGGTACATCAAGGTTGATAGGAATAGAAAAGAGTGTTCCATCCACGAGCCTCAGCGTCTCCACCACGCTAGCAAATGGTTCAGTACAGTTTCAACCAATCAAGACTGATTTTGTTTACCTCTCATAGTCGGCTTTGTTCAAGAACCCCTCCAAGGGACTGAATCCACCGTTGATCATAAGCTCAAGGTCGCACAGTTGTCGCTAGTGAGTATCACCAGGGTCACGTTCTTGCGTCGAACACTCCACTGTCGGCTCACCTCGGAGAGGATGATGTCCTGCAGCGTTTGTGCCTCCGCAAGCAAGGCGTCGTGTAAATGTGCATCGCGTGCGATCAAGTCCTGCCGGCAAATTCCTTTGTCAGATTGCATCCGCATCTGTGGGCTGAAGGCTCGCGCACTTTGAGCTCGCCTCCGTGAGGGACGCTGGCCATGGTGTACAGATAGGCAGATGGGGGGTTAAGGGTAACTCGATCGACGGTGGCCGTCCGACCTTAAAAGCCAAAGCCGAGCCGTCCGATCGACTGACTGGGCGACTGGGATTGCGTGCTGAAGGCGCCATATGAATTCGCAGCTGACGATACCAACTTGAATATGTCAACCCCTTCGTCTCACCCAATCCCTCTCTCCGCCGAGCATCGGGTACGATCCCTCAAATTGATATCCAAGCCCGCCCAGAAGCAGGATATCGCTTGTGTAATACGGGAAACGGGCATTTGAATGGTAATAAAGTAGGTATGTTATTTAGTTGGTTCGCGATAAATACCGAGATAGGATCTATCCTCCATGTGCTCTAAGTCCATCGTCATGCTCGAAAAGTGTCCACATTAAACATCGTATACCCGGAGTACCTCTCCTCAGAGTCTAGAATTCTTCGTGAGGTATCCCGTCTTTCCCACTGCCCCTAAATACTACGCAAGATGCGTCCGCCACTCTTTGGAGGAATGTGATTATAGTTCGGAAACACATCCATGTACTGTACTTGCAGACGTTCGCAAGATGTTGGAGGCGATCGTAAAGGGGTGCCCCAGTGGACGGCGCCGTTGGGAACCCTGCGGCCTGCGACGGGGCAGGGGCAGATGTTTTGATGGGTGGCGGGTTCTAGCCACGATGGTTAGTAATGAGTCAAGGAGGGGAGCAATCCGACTTACCCGGATGTTCTCCTCCACATTATTGAGGATAACTTCACGATTCTCAGCAACAGCCCACAGCCTCCTAAATTCATCAACCGCATGCAAGCTCTCGCTGAACCGATGTGCGGTGTTGATGAGGGCTACAACTTCAGCGCGCTGTAACAGGTGGGGGTTCTTCACCGGGCTGCGAATGAACAATTAACATTGCCCCTTCCCAGGCCATACAAGGAGTACAACACTCACTCAAGGACCGCATCATCCAACTCAAACAGAATCTTCATCGCGGTGGCTAGGCCGCGAATCTGCACCTTGCCCCAGAGCCGGCATCTCATACACCCGACGCAATCCATGATACTGCTGACATTTCTGAAGTGCTCTTTGAATTCTGCTTTGAGCGCTTTCTGTTCTCCACGGAAGAGTACGCTCTCATCAAATTTGCCCACACGATCACTGATGGATATGACCTCGGCAAGCTTGGATTTCAGGGCCTCATCCTCTGCTACGGCGCTAGCGATAGAATTGGTGGTTGAAGAACAGATATCGTAAGATGCGAGGTAGGGTCCGACCCGTGAGATTGCGCGGAGGAGCAGGACATTATTGAAATAGATGTATTGAAGACGTTCTGGGTAATTGGCGACACGCTCAATGAAGCATTCCAGGTTGGGGCCCTAGGAGCAATAAGCCACGGCTCGTGAGGTGAATGCAAACGGAAGCTCACCCATTTCCCGGTCTTTTGTTCAAGGTAATCATGGCAAATATGTGTTGATATGGACGCATGCAGGCCTACAAACGTAAGCTTGTGAGCTAGGTTTTTTTGGCTACACAAACAAACACCGCGCACCAGATATGATCTTGTAGTAGACCCTTTTTTCCAAACATTCACCCTCTGGTTCTTGTTCCTCCTTTGGTGCTAACTGTAGGAGCGGGTTTAGAGCTAACGGCGAGTATGTCTCAGCCTGCACATTCTTCGATTTAACACCGAAGCAGTTCTCCTCATAAATGGCATTCCAAATCGAATTTGCTGCCTTTCCTGCATATCCAGTGAAGCGTTCGGGGTTCTGGCTAAGGTCAACGTACTCCCCCGCTGTACACCGCTGGTGAGTAACTGGCATTCTGTGGGGAGGTTGGTCTTACAATCCTCTTCGTCATTCCAGCAATAGTCGGAATCCCGGTAGTAGCATCCAGGCAGGGAATGTTTCTGGTCAAGTCAGGAGGGAGGCAAGGCGCGGACACTTTGGGAGCTTACAAGAGCGAGGGAGGGTTCTTCCACTTTGCTAAGGGTCTTCGCCCTCCATTTCTCTGGAATCGCGCTCTAGAGCGAGTGGAGGTCAGTCCCGCGCATGCCACTGTAGAGGTAAGTGGCGGAACATACTTCGTCCACGATTTCGATGACGCAGTCGCGGCTAGCACACATATCATTGTCGTCCCAGAACGGGCATTCTCGATAGAGATCGACCTACGTGGGGCGAGGGATACACGTCAGCCTGAACGTGACTGAGCAATAAGCGACGGTACCTTGTAGTATTTGAAAAAGGGAGAGTCGACGATTTCATGGAGCAAATGGTACAAGTCGTCATTTACGCTCTCTATGGTTTCATAGTTGCATTGGGTCGTCTCAATGGGTCCAAGTGGCTGACATGAACGACATTTCAGCCCATGTCAGATGGGGTACGTGGCTACTTACTGGGTGTCTACAGTCTGTATCCCTGATTGGTTCATGTTCTAATACGCGCTGTACAGAGCCGGTCTGCACGAGCCGTTCGCTCGCAGAAGTCGTCGAGGGACTTGCGAGCACATGTAGAGGTTCAAAGTACGCGAGGAGTGCAAGGAGTGTCGTTGGGAATAGCATCCCACTATACTTGAACATTGTGAATGAGAGTAAATAATAAAGAGATGGGTGTGTGGTGGTCAGGAGTGGTGCTGAATGAGGCTGGGAGCTAGCACAGCTCAAGACTGAGCAAGACTAGAATATGTCTCGAGCGGACCCGAGGCAGCGCGGAGACACGACGTTCGGTCCAGAGTCAGATAATATTGGCATCCTCGATTTTGTCCAGTACGCCCAGTCCACAGTCAGTCCAGGCGGCTCTTTCAAATCCCTCGCACAGAAATTCCACACCGCTTGGGAAAAGCTTCCACAGCCCCAGCGACAGTCCGTGGAGAATGAGTTCAGGTAAATAGATCCGCGCCATCGGAGAAATCTGCCATGTACTCATCATTCCACACCCACACTCACAGATTAGACGGCGTACTCGCACAATCGAACACTATTCTGGGAGACGGAAAGTTGCTTCAGGAGCTAAAGTCGTCTTATAACCGACACTCGACCCAAGTTGTTGATCTTCCTCAACCTGAATCAGGTCCGTTTGTTCGTTCGGGCGAGTATCCCCTCTGACACAGGCCAGCAGACCCCACTACACCAGCTCTTCCGGAAGCACCTTTCCGCAGCCTTCTAAAGCACTGGCCACCACCGCCTGATGCCCAATGGTACATGAGTCGCCCCCGCCCTTTCGACCAAAATATCCTCCATGAAGTTGTATGTCCTATCACCCTTTGTCCTTTCTGCTATTGACCTGTTGTATTCACAGAAACCGTCAGATAAACTGAACTCCCCAACTGTAAATGACACGCTCCTGACCATCACCTTCCTCTCACCACGCGCGAAGAGCCTCAAATCAAATGCAGGTTGGCAGGCACATATGGGGTATAAACGCGACGCCGTGTTTGCTTTCCTCGGTTCACAGAGCCTTGTGGATGTGTTTGACGCTGTCCCTTGCTCGTCAAAGGACATTCCTTTGGAGATAATAGAAAACGGAGCAGTCAAAGGGTTCGATATGGACAAGAGATTCGCTGCTAATGGAGGCATTGTAATTAACGGGACCGCTTATGGAAGTGGTACAGGAGAATGGGCTAGGTCAGTTCGCTCCCTCGACTTGGATTTTCACCCTCATTGAATATTGACATTGTTCAAAAATGAATCAGTGATATCCTCAAGCTATGCGAAGAAAATAGCTTAGATACCATCACGTCCTGTGGTCCCCCGCTGAAGGAAGTTCGACTTGACCAACTAGCCGTAAGATTACACTCGGCGTACTGGTTGCTCCATCAAGGCAACTGCGAACATTTGTTTATAATAGAACAAATACGGTACGCTTTTTTCAGCACCGTTCCTTGTCCAAATAGTCAAGTCCGTTGATCCCTTTGTTCGTAGGTTGTGTCACCCATCAGACCCTCTCACTAACTACCCCATTCAAATCCTCCTCGCACCTCGCCAACATGCTCTATGCAAGCTCTGCTCTCGCATCGCCGCAGATCTCGCGGTCAACGGAGATGTGAGATTGGGGGATTCGCCTTGCTTGGTGTGTGCCAGTTGTTGGAGCGAATTTGGAGTAGGAGAAGGGGTAATGGTTGTGCCTCTTGCGACCAGTGGGGAGTAAGTTGCAGTAGTACTCAACTCTCAAAGGGTCGCGAATGTCCTTTTATTTGCACGTTTTAAACCTAGCCGAGGAGTGTATGAGCGTTTGCTCGATCCAAGTGCGGGCACTGACCTTCAGCTCATCGTCTAGACACTGCCAAGGCTTCGTGCGTACTTTCCAACCACGGGGCTTAGAGGGTCGCTTTGATTTTAGCAACGCTTGGGCCACCAACGTCGCGTCGATCTCCTCCAATGCCAGAATCTCCACGGCGCACATCTCTTTAAACTCTATTCTTTCCTGTATTTTATTTCTCTCTTGCCTATTTTCCTTCCGCTTTGCTTTCTCATCTTCTGCCTTGTCTTCAGCGGCTTGTTTTTGTGATATCAGCCGCATCACGCTCAAACAATACGTAAGGAAGATGAGGGGTCACAAGATTGATCACGTGGAGTGGCAGAGGTTTAGACTCCGCTCGACTTGGGCTACCTCTCAACCTTGCAACTGAGTTGCAAGCTTGTACTTGAGCTTGGTCACGATTGAGGGCAGTGAACCTCCCACTTTCGGTGGACAACAAGGCCTCAGCATAGAAATATATTATAATTTTATTACAATTTTCTACAGAAGATTGAGCCCGTAGCCCGGGTCGTCTATTTGACTGCTACCTGACTGTAAACCTAATGACACTTATGCCCTGGCAGACAGATGACAGGTCATATGTAATTTTACCCGATTGTGTTGTGCAATGGAGTTGGTTTGTGATTGCGCTTGAAAGCAGCTTGTGTCATCAGCGGCTTGTGTCAGCAGTTCGTGTCAGCAGTTTGTGTCAGCCACTGCACCCACAACCAACACCGACAACATGCACGGATACCACTATAACGTCGTCAGTGTATTTCACCCGCTACAGTAACACCTCCGCTACCTTATTGCGTCTTTCCAACGAACAGCCGCTTTGATTATTGGCTAAATCCTTACGGAAATGGGACATCCTGTAACTCGAGGACACAATTGAATACACGAATATCTGATAAAGAAGCGACAGTCCGTGGCATCGCGGCGTGCAGGCTATCAACTATCAGACGTGGGAGACTGCCACCCCGTATCCGAAAATCGGACATGGATAAGAGAACATGGCCATCGGGCCTGATAATTATGCACAACAGCTCGACCGCGTGGCAATTTGCTCGGGGAGGACGAACCTTCACCGAAAATTCCGATCTCCGACAATTATCGCCAAAAGACGCGCACTTTAAGTAGCCTAATACCTGTTTCCATAGTATATTCAGACCTTGACAGATTTGTGTTACTAGCCGCCCAAGACTGGCACCGTTATTACCGCAAGATGGGAACGATGGACCCTGTCCCCGCATAGATCATGTGCCCCGCCTCAAGGAGTCTGTTCCCCCCACGAGACAAACAGCGCGGTACAAGCGTCCCTCCTTGAGTGTATGACCGTCACGGGTGCTCCGTCTTCTCTCGCGCGCCTACGTAAGAGCACAAACCGCAAAGGACGCCTATGTGATACAAAATACAGAAATAACTGGGCGGGGTGACGCAAGCGAGCACATGGGACGGACGCGGGCCATCGTGGCGATTGGGCTCAAATACTTTGCCTTAGCGCGGAGAGTCTGGTATATTGCATACCAATTTGCGGTCCCTTATCAATCCGATTCGTCGTGGCGGCGTCGGGAAGCGCGGTGCTCGGGGGCCTGACAGGTCGCGTCCACGGAGTTAACCGTCGGTTTAAAGCGCCAGTGGGGGTCAGGTAAACAAATAGATGACTCGGGTAAACCAATAAGGACGACAGGAGGTGGTTATACAATCCCATCGCATTGTGTAATCGATCACAACTTGGATCCTTGCATGGTTTGACGGACCTAGCCTGCCACTGGACTCAAATCTTCTTTAACTCAGTGAAGTAACAACTATCTGAAGGAGCCATCTAATAACTTAGATCGCTGCATTGTTGTAGTTGCGGGTCCCCGGCCCCTTATACTCAATGCCATCTAATTATGCCCCGCCGCCAAACCTGGACACATGGCATGGAACTCATTGGGAAACCCACAATCGATGAACAAATCCGGATCAAGCGCCCTCTTCTTGAACAAACCCAGGCAAATTTGCCATATACAACGTTCTGAATTGGTCGGCGACAAAGGTTTACCCCTGCTTCACATACACAGAATAACACACAAAAATTAACAGGTTCGAAAATGCTGGCCACAGCCCATGCGATATCTACGTACAAGAAGCAGCTAACGCGCGTTGTGGTAGATTTGCTCGTCCGTGGGCGTCCCTGCAGAACCTGTATCAGTAATTGTATTGCCTTCGGCAAGCTCGGGGAGTAGCCAACATCTGGCCAGTTTGAACTCACCTCGATGCCGGGCCTTACCCTGAGGAGTTCGCAAGGGCATCCCTCGGCCTCCATGCTTTATCAAAGAGAGCAGAATAGTTGAATTTGTGAGGACTGTCCGCAGATTGGTGCCGCAGTATGATCCAGCGATCCCGCGCGGGCATCATGGCGACGACAGGGCGTAAAGAAGGTAGCTGTACCTTATCACTCGTAATTTTCGCACTGCTATGAACGAAGAGATGACAAACGTTGTACTTGGGGCTGTCGAGTTTCCTTGCCGATTTCAAACCGCCCATGCACATGCCATGCACATGCGTGCGCGTGCAACAGCCTCTAACGGCACAAATCCTAACCAAGTCTCATTTTAAAAACAATATTGGGTCCAAGTGAGATAGCTCCAGTTTCCAAAGAAGGCTTACTCTCTTTTAGAACCTGCCACCACTCTCAAGTCCTAATACGTGAGCCTTAGCAAAAGAAGCTTTGGGAAAAATATGGAAATTATAATTATATTCACCTGAATGTAGTCCATTACAGGTCAAGCCCGTGCAGGTGACCAAAGTTTGACTGGTGACATGGTGACAAACGAGAAAGGGCAATAAGATCTATGCATCCTGGTCTCGAGAACGGATGACGAAGATGCTCTGAGTTGGATTGAATTATAGCTAGGAAGGCAAATAAGATCCGGGATATCTTGCAATGTCCGTCGCCAATTGCACCAGAAGAGAAGAGTGTGAAGTGACCAGGAGTTCGTCGCCTTCCGTGCCTATTTGGTATAGCCGAAGCACTGGAGGGCCGGTGGTGCCACCTCCTGCGGTAACGGAGTGGCCGCGTGCTCTATCATGCACTTCTTATTTATTGTATGCCACATGTAGCAGCGTTCTATTACCCATGTATAAGCCTGACTGTTAGCTACGAGAAATGACAGTTCGGTTGTGGAGAAATCCCTCTTCCTTATTATTTCTATCAGGAGGGGCACACGGGTCACCACAAGAGTGATTTCATGCTTTACTGCGGTATTCGCTGTGCTATCGAGAGGTTTGGCTATGTCAATAAGAGGTGGCGGTGGTCAGTGAATTACATCAAGGGTTTCTCGGCATTTGCACTCGTTCCTGTGCAAATCGAAGTTCGAAATCGCCATGTAAACTGCGCGCGGGTAACGGGGAAGGACAATAGATGTATTTAAGAGTAAGCTACGGATACATTGAGTTGCGTCCACCGCAAGAGGGCAACGGCGATGAAATTGTGCAGAAACTGGTGCAAAATGGGCGAAGTGATATGAACTCTTAAGAATATAACCAAAAAATTGACAACTTGGAGACTCCGAAACAAGACGCTTGTAAGAGGAGGTGAATTCGTGAATCTATGGACTCTTAGGAGTGTCAGTTTGAAGTGCCCCTGTGTGACATTGGAGGCAGAGAATCAAGCTTACCATGAGTATTTCCGACCAGGCGGAAGGACTATGAGATTATTTATCCTCATCCTCATCATATGATAGAGTGAGGTGAGGGTCACCCTGCTCCACGTCGACGTGGACTATGATCTCAACATGTTCAAGCCCATAGTCAAGAGTAGTGATGAAGCGAGCCCCCTGCACTGCAACGGCGAACATCAACCCAAGAACAATGCCTTGCGTAATCTGTAACAGTGCCTGGAGGATCAACGCGTTGCTCGCGAGCGGATCCTTGAACCCGGTGGCGGCTACAAACCCACCGGCAATGGTTGCTGATTGCGCGATAGGGTTCAACGGAGTGAGCTCGACCACCGACTGTACGAGGACTGCGAAGCCAGATGAGGTAACAAGTATTGCAAGCAGTGCGAGGCACGATAAGTTGGTGGTCGAGCTGATTTGTTTGCGGGTGGCTGCGACCGAAAATGTGGTCGATTGACGCGTTTGGAAGGAGAGTATATCAGGTGAAAAGAATAGGGAAGACAGGACATGGTGGGTAAGTGCGAGCGATGGCGCCAGTGCATAGACATAGAGAACTACGACTGCCTTTTCTGGGTTCTGCCAGCGTGGGGGGGCGAAGGACAGGATGAGGGAGATAGTGGTCGCTGACAGTAGGATGGAAGAACCCATCAGCATTTTGTAAAGAGTGAGTGCGTAGACCATCGTGGTGTTGTCTGGCTGTGTAATGGCGTCGCTGGACCGCTAGGGAAGTGAGGGGGGCGGAAGAAGGACGGGTGCAGTTGACTGGGGAGCTCTTATCTTATGGTCCATGCGGTCCATATGGTCCATAAGAAGAAAATCATGATCTACCGTTTGCAGGTAGCCGCTATGTTTCATTCAACAGCATTCAAAAGGCATTCAAAAGCATTCAAAAGCATTATTAGACTTGCCCGCACTTTGACCGACTCTGGGTGCTTGGCGGCCAGACAGTCAGGAGCTGTTATCCTGGATTGAAACAGTCTGCCACAGCCCCTTTAATCGCCTTCCGGAATCACGGAAAGATCTGCCTCGGACCTGTCCTTATGCAGAGCCGACAACAGCCAAGTACGCTACCCCGCTACACTCGCCCCGCTTGGACCTTCGGACCTTCGGGCGCCCTTTACCGGCCTCCCAATAGTCCCATTCACCCAACAACCATTCGGTAATCCAAATAACGCCTGCTAAAATTACAATGCCTCTCGGTGTCCCTGTGGGCCTCCTCCCCCACTGCGGTTACGGTTCCTTCCTTTCCTCCAAGACCTCTGATTCCTCCAAGAACCTCGCCTGGTGGGTACTTCAGAGTTTGTCCTTAGCCCAGCAGTGCTCCCTGAAATCCCGTTTGACGGAGACGGTTGCGCGCTAAGAGGCTCTGACCTCTCCGTGACTGGTGTCAGCGTCGTCTTCCCTCTATCTACCAAAGTCCCTGCACTCCCGCCACCTTGCATGGTTGAACTCGCCGCCGACTTCTCCGGGTTTGCAGAATCGATAATATAACCTCCCGCCGCACATGCCATAAAAGTATCATTCGCCTGTAGGTGATTCAGAGGAAGGTCAGGGAGGCGCGCGACTTGCATAGGGAAGATTTTCCCTTGGACATCCAAAGAACTGGCCGGATGTTCGGGCAGCTCAATCGGTGTGAGGTCTTGTGTCAAGTCCACCTAAAATAGATTGGGTAATCAACGGAAGGTAACTATGCAAGAGACAGGAACTTTGGAGAACAGCGGAACTCACTGTGTCGTGGGTCGAAGGGAAATTCAACGCTTGTAAACGTTCCAGTCGATGCTGAGATCGAAATTGGGGCCTGTTCATCGCCGGTAGTTGCTGCGGATGTGGGTCATAGGATCTGGGCCGTGCCGCACTCTTTAAAGTACCAGGCTGGTCCTCCATCCGGTGCAACAGGGCAGGAACCGGCATTGGAGAGGGAGCATTCTTATCGCGGGTGTGTAGAGAGGGTGCCCTTGAAGGAGAAACACGCAAAAGCTCGGTCCGTGGTGGGGGTGGAGGAAGGCCAGACGAAGCCGATCCAGAGAGAGAGGGTCGACGGTGTTGCGACTGCGGAAGTTGCATCGAAAAAAGCGCCGCCCTAAGTCGTTCCAATTGAGAATGGCCATCACCTTCGGGAACAAATGTATTCATGTACCAGGCGCTCAATAATTCCGTCATTTCGTCGGATGGTGGATAAGATTGAAACGCAGCCAAGTGGGGGTCCTCCAAAGATCCCCGACGGCTCTGATGAGCGGAGCTGATATTTGAGTGCAGGTCTGGCAGAGAATTCGCGCGATATAGAGGTGGTCCTCGAGCGGGTGGATGAGAAGGTGCCTGCAAGGAAGGTTCAAACACAGATGCGTGAACGTTCATACCAGACCTTCGCTGTTCTTGTAAAGGGACATGGTCGAGATCAGATGGCAAAGGCGAAGTATTGAACCGATGTAACATAGGGGGTGTCCTGGACATCCAAGAAGCTCGCCCTTGACTCCCCGAGGGAGAGACACCTTGCTGATCGCCCGAAAATGATCCGCGATGGTTTTGATGAGACAAATGGTCTAAACCCCAGGGAACGGGAAAGGGCCGCGGAGGCCTTGGTCCTCGAGGGCTCGGTGAGGTTCTCCTCCCGCTTGATGTCCTTTCTTGAATAGGAGAGAGCGGTTTGCTAGCGTAGTAAGGAAATCGAAGACTGACCACAGGATCAGAAGAATAAGACGGGAAATTCTCCATACTTGGATTCGGGCTTGAAATAGATGAGGAAGCGATGGATGTACTACTCGGGGAGCCTTCACGGGTTGGAGGAGGAGCCGTGATGCGTGTGAGCTCGATTGCAGGAAGGACCGGTGCGGAGGCGTTTCCAAGCATATATGCATGCCTTTTAGAAACTCGTCAGTACTAGGAGCAAGGGAATTTGCGGTACCTACGAAGTTTCGGAGACATAGGGAACAGGGTTGAATCTGTGAAACTCGTCCCCTGCAAGGATCAGCCAGAAGCCCGAATGCATAGAAAGAGTACCCACTACGAGCATTCAATAGCCTTCCAACGCTCGGTGGAGTCTTGATTGTTGATGGGAGTAAGAAACCTTCCCCTATTACGATGAGGCTCGCTTCCGAGCCGTGAGACGTGTCCGAGCGGGCGGGACTATAGGGTTCGACCACAGTGGTACGAAGACGAACTCCAAGGGGGCTATCTGCAGACGGCCACGTCCGGTGGTGTTGTTGTGGAGTCTTCGGCGACCTTGTTGGTGTGCGGGGCTGACTTGCTTGAACATCTGGTGCAATTGGAGATTCTGGAAGAGCTATCGGTACCATTCCTGGTGGGAAATCCATCTGCAATATTGAAGTCATCGGCTGAGCCACAACAGAGAGCCCGTCCACCGAGGTCGGCGGTGGCACGGGCAACGGACGACTTGATCGACGCTTGTGACGACTATCAGAACCACTTTGGGCATTCTGACCGCCGTGTGGAATGTCCATGCCAAACCAGAGATAGAGGAGGTTGGGTTCAGGGGGTCGAACAAAGCGCACTACTTGAATCGCACTCCAACGCCGACATCTCCTAAAATGAGTGTATCGGACGAGGATAAGGCTGCGGCTGTCGCCATCAAAACAAAAGCAAATGAAGCGTTTAAATGTGAGCCAACGCCAGCATGGCGTCAGATTTGCCAGGAACTCACGCGGCACGTTTGGCGGACTGTAGCAAAACAGTTCCTGGACGCATCGAAACTATATGGACAGGCATTGAAGCAAAACCCTACGGATCCCACAGTATGGTTGAATCGCGCATTTACTCGGATGAACATAGTGAGTGGCCGATGTTCGATTTCTGCTAGGATACCGATCTAGCATTCATTGTGATGAAATAATATGCCCCCTTTAGGAAGAATACGGGTACGCAATTGATGACGCGTCCAAGGCCATCGAACTGGACCCAAAATACATGAAAGCCTACTATCGGAGAGCACTTTGCCACCTGAGCATTCTTAAATATCAGAAAGCCATTGCAGACTTCAAGACTGCCCTAGAACTTGACCCCAAAAATGCGGTCGTGAAAGGCCAGCTCGATGCGACACAGAAACTTGTGCGTCGAATCGAGTTCGAGAAAGCAATAGAGGTGGAAGAGGACCAGTCGCCGGTCGAGAAGGTGAAGGAAACAATCAACGATGGTGGTTGTGAACTCCCCAATGACTATGATGGGCCCAAGCTACCACCACCAAGAGACAGCGATAGGGCACGGGAGAGCAAGTACGGCATATCAAGAGAGTTCATCGATGAAATGACCGCATGGTTTATGAAAGGCAAGACACTGGCTAAGCGAGTGGTGTGGGAGATCATACTTGGCGTGTGGTCGGTCTGTGTGCAAGAGGAATCAATGACCGGAGTTCTTCTAGAGGAAGGCATGACATGTGATGTGATTGGTGACATTCACGGTCAATACTACGACTTGCTTAACCTCCTCAAGCTGACAGGTACACTCACTATTTCTCCATCTGGAACCGATTTAACCTCCGCACAGGCACGCCATCGGAGAAGCACTGTCTTTTATTCAATGGTGATTTTGTGGACCGAGGATCATGGTCCGTTGAAGTGGTCATCACTCTCTTCGCCTGGAAATGGCTCCTTCCTCATCGAGTCTTTTTGAATCGAGGGAATCACGAAACAAAGGATATGAACAAGGTACACCAACCCCTATCACGACGATCCGACTTACTGTAAACCATAGGTTTATGGCTTTGAAGGAGAAGCAAAGCATAAACACGGCGAAATGACGTGCGTGTTTCCAATCACCTACATGACGCTTACTCTGATTGTCGTCTCAGATATAAGCTCTTTGCTCACGTGTTCACCGCCCTTCCTTTGGCGGCCCTCATCTCCCCAACACTCCCTCCACCGCCTAAATCACTCTCAACTGCAGTCCCAGAATCCAGGGCGCCTATCCTCTCGCCCGATGGTAAGATGAGGTACTTCGTCTGCCACGGTGGCCTGTTTAGCAAGGACGGCGTTACACTGGACGAGATTCGTGCGATCAACCGGATCGGGAAACAGCCCGGATCGGATGGGCTTATGTGCGAGCTCCTGTGGACGGACCCACAGGAGGAGGAGGGCCGCGGGCCGAGTAAGCGAGGTAAGTTGGAGATTGATCCCTTTAATGGAATCGGTGGCTCACAGACACCAAGGCGTGGGCATTGGATTCGGACCCGATGTAACCAGAAGATGGTGCGAGCTGAATGGGATCACTGGGTGAGTGGTGGAATGTTGGCGACAGCGGTGTTTTCTGATCGGCAACCCAGTGTCATGCGAAGCCATGAAGTTCGGCAGGGTTTGTAACACCTCATTATTAAATTGTGCCTTCTCTGATCTTTACTTTTGTTAGGCGGTTATGCGATTGAGCACGACGGCCTTTGCACGGTGTGTACCATCCTCTCTCGACCTCATTTTATCTTACGCATCGGGTCATCCTTTGTAGACCGTATTCTCTGCCCCAAACTACGTAGATCAAGCCGGGAACAAAGGCGCGTTTGTGCGAATCAACGCACACGGTGAGCGAGAATACAGGACTTATGACGCGGTCGAACACCCGCCCATGGCGCCCATGGCTTATGCTAGCAATGGCGGCCTAGGGATGTTCGGAATGTAAGGCTGCTGGGACTTGAACATCACGACATTTTCTAGTTGGTGTCGGACCCCTTGGACGAAACTTCATCCAAAATGGACTGGACGAGTTGCTGATCGTGCGGGGTGTTTTTGTTGAGCGGTCGGCAACCTGGAAAGCCCCTCTCTCGAAAAATCTAGCCTTTACTCCTTCATACTCTCGGGTGCGCGTAAAACCTGTTGGGTGCGGTCCTTGTTGTGGCCCGAAGGGGCTTAATCAAGGATTCAGGGAGGTCCTCCAGTGCATGCCCGTACGCCTCACACAGAGGGCAACGTGAACAAAACAGCCAAATAAGATATCCGGCCCAGTTAAGAGATGCAACGATGGAACTCCTGGCACATACTGGTGCGAGAATATGGAAGGAAAGGTCATACCAAAACCGCCTTATTGCAGGAGAAGCTCGAAGAAATGAGTCAAGGGTTATCAAAGTTCCTTCTCGCGTTCAAACCGTCAAGCTGCTAAGTTGCTTCGACTTGCGGATTTGCTCTTCTTGCTCGGTTGCATTAACCTTTTCCTAATAAAGAGGGTGTGTGGTTATTTGATCCCAACACAACCGGTATGGTATGAATCGGTATGATGAAGATTTCATCACTTGTTGAATAATTTCGCGATTGAATAACAATAGCTA
>Ga0307515_10005413_pt1 | contig 25868 bp, 6 predicted proteins | sample 17_EM_MG_FD_194513 | JGI IMG/M metagenome (GOLD analysis project Ga0307515, IMG submission 194513) | Populus trichocarpa ectomycorrhiza microbial communities from riparian zone in the Pacific Northwest, United States - 17_EM | ecosystem: Host-associated > Plants > Roots > Unclassified | place... | reverse complement strand
CTTTTCTTTCTCTAAACAATGTGGATGTTTTGCGGGAAAAAAAGTGTTCTTTTATATATAATTTTTCTTTATATTTTGCTTGCAATTAACTAGTTCTGCTATGAACTTTCAATTAATATCATCTCACAGTTCTAACTAAGTTAATAATATAAATAAAAGGATGTAGTTTAATTGGTCAGATTTTAGGTTTGTTTCTTAGAAGTTACCAGTTCGAGTCCCACAAATCTCAGGATCACTTGAGACTTACTTAGTCGTTAATTTCAGGGCCTGTTGGATTAGTCGAGGTGCTCTCTAGCTGACCCGGACACACACATTAATATATATATATATATATATATATATATATATATATATATATATATATAATCCAAAATTAAGTTGAAAATTTGAAATAGCAAGAAAATAATAAAATTAACTTAGGCAACATCTTTTAAGTTTAATTAATTTAAGGTTTCAACCATTTATAGAATTTGATCTCGAGAATTTTCTAATTAAATTTAAATACAATTAAAAAGTTGAATTGAAAGTTAAAATTTATTTTTATTAAATTGTTTATATGACACTAGCTAGCTATCAAGCTATTTTTTGTACTTAACTATATCCCATTAATTAGTATATAAATGAGTTTGCTAGACTTCCTTTATTATCTATCGATAAAAAATCTACAACTAATTGTTTAAAACTATCATATTCTACAATAAAACCTTGACCTAAGTATTAGACAAATGCGAAGGTTGGAAATGTAGTAGAAATCTAATAACACATCGATCAGCTTCAACGTCAAGAAGAGCTTCTCTTCTCTTCTCTCTTGTTCGTTTTTTTTTTTGGCCTCATAAATACAAATAGAAGAGATGGCAGAATTCGATGTATTGCGGTTGCTCCATTTTACGTTACTATTGCTAGTGAATAAGATATAGCTCAATTAATAAGTTGTTGTCACCATTTTCTATCAGACTCGAATTCATTATTCTAATAAACCAACCAAGAGTATTTCAAGCATAGTTTTTAAACCTAGTCCGGTCCAAGGCCTAGGTTTCGGGTTTTAACCGGGTAGGCAGGGTCAATTTCTGTTTTTAAAAAATTCAAAACGGCATCGTTTTAGTAAAAAAAAAAAAATCAACGGGTTGCAACCGGGTTTTTGACTGGATTTTGCCGGGTCAACCTGCCGGGTCGACCTGATCACACCGGGTCATGACTTTTCCTATTTTTTCATCAACCCACCCCGGGTCAGCCGGGTCCTGGGTCGACCCGTCGGGTCGGGCCGGGTTTCAAAACTATGATTTCAAGTACTTATTTGCAATTATTTATTGGCTTATTGGGTGTGTTTGAGATTGTGGTAGTGGTAGCAATTCAAAGTGTTTTTCACTTAGAAATGCATCAAAATAAAAAAAATATTTTTGACATCATCACATTAAAACGATTTCAAAAAATTTAAAAAGATATATTTTTTAAAAAAAATCAAAATTAAAAAAAAACACAATATAACCATAAGTTACCAAACATACTCTAACCATGTAGCTTTTTAGATGCTTCTATAATGAAGAGTAGAGGTCACCATATACCGGTCCCCATCCAATTACCAACTTCTCAAATTAACCCTCGATCTATTTTTTATGAGCTGGGTCCCAATCTTATATAAAAAACAAATCCTCGATTGAGTTTTATTAGAAAATTGCTGCATGCTTTTCGCAGAAAAGGTTAAGTCATTTACATAAAACAAAAATGTCGTTTTATTTAATCAAATAGGTAATGTACATGGAAGACATCAAAGGATTTTGATGGGGACCTGATTGAGAATCTCTTATGCATCGAGGATCAAGTTGTTAAATATTCTGTTAATTATTGTCCCGAATGAAAATAGCTGTGTAGGCTCACAAAAAGAGATACCCCCCCCACCAAAAAAAAAAAAACAAAAGAAGAAGAAGAAGATTGGGAGCTATAAGAGGACTATCTCGCCATTATAGGCGTGTGAACATTAATGTCCTACCAGGGTGCCTGCAACTGAAAGCTGTCTATGGTGAATGGTACAATGTTCCTTCTTTTCTCTGGCTCATAAAGCAGCTACGTGAATCGTGAAGACAGTATGAAGGAGATCCATGGTAGGGTCCTACTAGATTTCATTTCAGACTCCCCATGTATCTTATGCGAGAAACGATATTTGACAATATGCATAGTCGAACTTCTACAAAGAGAGAACCGTAGCTATAGAATTAGCAAGAGAGAGTAAGTAGCGTGTCATTCTCAATGAATAGGTTAAATTGGCAGAAATTTAATATAATTATTATTCGGTAGATCGGAGAGCGAGACAAGAAAAAACTCCCTCTGGTTACCATTTGCCACAAAGGAAGAAAGAAATGGGAATAAATAAATATGAAAAAAAATGCGAGGATGCTAATCATACTTCAATTGGACACAAACTGATTTGACAGGTGATGTTTATAAATTATGTGCCATTATAGTATTAATTCTTTCAAGAAAAAAGTGTCTTTCACTTGCAATATTGTTTTTAAACCCGTCTGACTTTTTTGGTCAGGTTTTAAAGAAATTAGGTTAGAACCGATGCAATATATCCATCGACAACCTAAAACATATATGGTTTTGAATTATCCTGGATCAAATCATTTTAATCTTATGATGTGAACCGTGAAACATGCATGGCCGAGTCAGGGCTTTGATCCATTCTTCCAGCACGAAAAACCTTGCTTATCATCACAAAGTGGCCTTGCTTGATGATTTCAGATGGACTAATTTGCAAAATTAGCAGTAGATCGTTATATATCTGATAATAACTGGAATCTGTATATCTTTTTAATCGCCAGGATGAACAACAGGTTATAAAGCTAGTGTCCATTCCAAAATAATCAAAGTTGCACGATTGTAGGTTTTGGCGAGTGGACCAACATTTTCCCACTAACAACGACGTATCATGTTGTTTTTTTAGGCGAATGAACAATGACATATCATTGAAAGATTACCTCTAGGATACAGAATATAGAGATAGGCATCCTGGCAATGGCTTCTTTTCATACAGTATCCGAGAAGCAAAGGTAAAATCGTGACATTGGGTCTTTGTTAAGGTACACAAAGGAATCGATTTCCAAGAATTTTGTTCCATTCCATTAATTCCCTAACACTATCTCTTGGTGCTAAGAGACTAGCCAATAATTTACCTCTTCAATTCAGAGTCCATTGCTGGATGCAAAAGGAGACGTGTGTGAATGAAACTGGCACTTCGTGACATGTCTATTTGTCGTCGACGGAGAACAGAACACGCTCAAACTGTCATCCATAGATGGGCAGCCACATGTACGTTTAGACAACAATAAAGCCTTGTTAATGCTACGGGACGTGGTCCAGCTACTGATGCATTGCACGAAGATAGCTACCATCCTTGTGCCTTATCTCATGATCCTTTGCCACCCTCTCTTGTCTCAGAACCAGACAGTCAGTTACTCAATGATGCAAGTACTCTGGATCATCGCTAACCGTGTGTAACCGTGTGCATGTGCGCCATTGACGTCAGTAACCGGAGGCTTTAAAAGGTGGTTGATGCACATCTTTAGGACCAACTTCTCTCCCTGTTTGATACTTCTGATCAGAAGCATCAGATGCAATGTCGTTGAGTCATTTAATCAGCTTAATTAGCTAATTAATTTTCCATATTCCATACCTTCAAATTAAGGGTAGAAAGATGTGAAAAAACCAATTCAAATCAATAGGTTAAGCTATTAAATACAATTTTAATATATAATTTATATTATTTTCTAACAAATTTCTTAAATAAAAACTGTTTGGACTGAAATTTATATATGTTCATATTATCTTATACTTAATTTTTATCAAATAAATAAGAATTGTAAAATTCAAACTCTGATACCATGTCAAAAAATCAATTCAACTTAATAGTTTAAATAATTAAGTGTAATTCTAAAATATAATTTATATTATTATCTAATAAAAACTAATTTAAATATCAAATAGAAGATAAATATCCAGTGTCTGAATAAAGTGTTTGATGCAATTAACCTCTAAACAAAACTGGAGATGCATGCAAGTCCTTCAATTAAGTAATCAAACAACAAGAAATAAGATTTTTATGATATCTCACTTATGATACAATAGGGTATTAAAAAACAAAAACTAATATTGTAAAAAAAAGGGAAAATATAATGTCACAATTGAGTAGAATAATTCCTCCTATTGCTTGATTAACGAATGGTGAAGTTTGATTGAAGAATTTAGAGTGCTTTAGCAGCTAAATTAGCAGTTGTTAGTACGACCTCCTCCTCCTCTTTATCATCATGGGTTATCTGACTGTTTTAGGGTTAAAAAAGGTGATCTACAGAGGGGGGGCATGAATTTAGGTTGAGTGAACTAGTTCTTGAAAGCTACATGCATCTAGAAAGGGTCGAAAGTGCTGTGAAAGAATGAATACAGCTCACTCGTGCAAACCCATGTCAGATTTCTTGCAATTATCCGAGATATTATACGTACAGCTGTTGACAGATCCAGACAATTGCTCCAGTAATTGCACAATTATTCTTTGTCCCCTGGCTAGTGCTTAGTAGGTGCGGCAGGGAACTCACTGTGCTCTCAACATGCCCATTTCATCAGAGAGTGTGTTCTTCGTGTCAAAATAGGAAAATTGAGGTGTCGGTTTCGACAAAACCATTTGATCAGCAAGATGAAAACTCCAATAATTGTAGATAAATTTTGTTTACATTTATGAACTATCCGGGTTGAATATTTTTTTCTCAAAAGTTTTTTATATATATCTATTACCTGGTTTTTCATTAATTAAAAAAAAAGGCTTGGTATTTTATTGTACACACAAACATAAGTAACTTTGAATTGTTACAATTAATAAAATTATTATTTTATTCTTTTTACTATAAACCATTACACTAATTAATGGGGTTCAACGATTTTTTTACAGGACCAATTGACTAGGAGAATATATTATATATTATACAAGTTAAATAATATATTTATCTTGTTTTATTTATTAATAGTAGAATAGTATTTTTATTTTAACCTATATATAAGCTCTTTGTATTTATCTTAAATTAAGAACTTTAATACAATTCAATTGAGGAGAATTCTAGCCTCCTTCTCTTTCATGCTCGTATTTTTTTTTTTTGTTAATTGAATTATTTTAACATGGTATCAGAGCTGATTTTATGGAACGAGGCTTAATCTCAAACACAGCTTTCGCGGATTCAACACAAAATTATTTTTGGAGTGATATTTTATCTTCCGCTTTTGTAAAATATGGTATTTCGACTTTCTTTCAGCTTCCACAATTTGGTATTTTTGTTCTGTCTATGTAATTGTTTTGGTATTTCGTCTTCTGCAATTTGTGTTGTGTTTTGGAGTAATCGTATAATTTCGAGAAAATATTTGTTAAGTATCTGTGATATCTGTTCAGTTTCTGCAATCTGGTACTTTGTCTTTCGCTGCTTTTACATTCTGGTTTTTTTTTGTTAATTATAGCTACCGAAAGAGATGATTCGCTTCAGTCTGTAAGTGTGAGGTTGGATGTAAAGAATTATTCATACTGGAGTTATCTAATGAGAAATTTCCTTAAGGGTAAGAAGATGTGGGGGTATGTTAGTGGACCTTATGTGATACCTAAGAATACTTAGGAGGGGGATGTTGTTTTGATAGATATATAGGAAGCAAACAATGCAAAGAGCATTACTTGGATCAACAATTCTGTTGAGCATTTCATATGTATGCAGTTGGCGAAGTATGAGACAGCGAAGGAGGTTTGGGATCATCTGCAAAGTTTATTCACGCAATCAAATTTTGCAAAACAGTATCAATTAGAGAATGACATACGAGCTCTTCATCAGAAGAATATGAGTATTCAAGAGTTTTATTTTGCTATGATGGATCTTTGGGATCAATTGGCTCTTATAGAATAGGCAGAATTAAAGGCATATGGTGCCTATATTGAGCGTAGAGAGCAGCAACGATTGGTACAGTTTCTTCACAGTGATTTTGAAGGACTTAGAGGTTCAATTCTGCATCGTTCTCCACTGCCTTCTATTGATTATGTTGTCAGTGAGTTATTGACTGAAGAAATACGTCTTCAGTCTTATTCTGAAAAGAGAATTCTTTCTGCTTCAAATCCTTCTGTACTAGCAGTACCCTCTAAGTCATCCTCTAATCATCAGAATAAACCTTACACAAGAGTTGGCTTCGATGAGTGCAGTTTCTGTAAGCAAAAAGGTCATTGGACATCTCAGTGTCCCAAGTTGAGACAACAGAATCAAGCTTAGAAGCATGACAACCAGTCACAATCTAATGCTCATAGACTACCTTAAGGTTATAAACCACATTATATGTTGATGACATCATTATTACTGGTGATGACATTGATGGTATCTCATTTTTAAAGACAGAGCTGGCTAGACAATTTGAAATGAAGGATTTGGGTTCTCTTCAATATTTTCTGGGTATTGAGGTAGTTTACTCACCTAGAAGCGTGTGAGGTTGTAGATGAGAATGTAGCTTCAGTTTGTGAGTGTAAGGTTGGATGGAAAGAATTCGTATCTAGAGGTTACCTTCTTTCTCAATTGAAATATGTTGCAGATGTTCTTGAGCGGGCTAGACTTACTGATAACAAGACTGTAGACACTCTCATTGAAGTTAACGCAAGGTATTCTTCTTCTGATAGTTTATCTTTTACAGATCCTACTTTATATCGTACTATTGTTGGGAGCTTGGTATATGTCACCATTACTCGTCCAAATATTGCATATGCTATTCATGTTGTTAGTCAATTTGTTGCTTCTTCTACTACTGTTCATTGGAGCAACTGTTCTTTGTATTTTACGATACCTTCGGGGTACAGTCTTTCATAGCCTCTTACTTTCATCTACCTCTTCCTTAGAGTTGTGTGCATACTCTGATGCTGATCATGACAGTGATCCCACATATCGCAAATCAATTACTGGTTTTGTATCTTTTTAGGTGATTCTCTTATCTCTTAGAAGAGCAAGAAATAATCTATTGTTTCTCAATCCTCAACCGAAGTAGAATATCGTGCTATAACATCTACTACCAAAGAGATTATTTGGTTACGTTGGTTACTTGCAGATATGGGAGTTTCACTTTCTCATCCTACTCATATGTATTGTGACAACCAAAGTTCTATTCAGATTGCTCATAACTCAGTTTTTTATGAATGAACTAATCACATTAAGATTGATTGTCATCTTACTCATCATCATCTCAAGCATGACACCATTACTTTGTGTTTTGTTTCTTCTTCCTTACATATTGCAGATTTCTTTACCACGTCGCATTCCATTTCTCATTTTCGTTTTCTAATGGCAAACTCTCGATACTTGTAGCTGCCGTATCATAAGTTTGAGGGAAGATGTTAAATAATATATTTATCTTATTTTATTTATTAAGGGTAGAATAATATTTTTAGCTTAACCTATATAAAAGCTCTTTGTATTTATGTTAAAGTAAGAACTTTAATACGAATCAATTGAGGAGAATGTTAGCCTCCTTCTCTTTCATGCTCGTATGTATTTTTGTATTAATTGAATTGTTTTAATAGCACACACCATTATGCACTAGCGGTTTACAATATTTAAGAAATCATCAAACAAGTAAGGAAAGGATTCGTGAAGTTCAAGAATGAAAAACTTGTAGAAATTATAATATTGACATCACTAATCAAGAAGTTGTAATAGGATTAATTTTGCCAAAAAGCTTTAGACTTGTTTAGGACACTTTATAATACTCACACAATCTAAACAAACTCGAAAAAACCAAAGAAAACTAAGAAAAGATCAAAACACAAATATAGGACAAAATTTGGACATTAGTCAAAACGTTCTCATCGTTTTGGAAACTGTAAGGTAGTAGCCTAAACGATCCAACTATTTTGATAAATGGTCAAACTGTTTCTCAAACCAGTCTAGCTGTTTTTAGAAAATTTCTAAAAACTCTTGGAATTCCTAAAAAACGGTCTAACCAATTCTTAAAATGGTTTGACCGATTATAAAACGGTCTAACCGATTATGTCAACGAATAAAAAATTATGTCTAATGGCTAGTTTCTTTTCTAAGCCTATAAATAGCCTTTTACTTGCTCAAAACAAGTATGGAACTCCTAAGGCAAAAATCTAAGTATATTCCCACTAAAAAACAACGTATAAACCTTTGTTTCACTTGTAATCATTCAAAAACAAAGTTAGGTGTGAATTGACAAAATCCTTCTAAAGGGCTTAATTGTTTTTCTATTCACCTATACTAAGAGAGCATATTGTAGAAAGTATATGTGACACTCTAAACACTTGGAAAAGTCTCCTGGAGACAAAATTATGAGTGGTTTAATATTTGTCCTTCAACAAGTATTGGTGAAAGGTTTTCTAATCTTTAGCTTGTAAAAAGATTAGGGATAACAGTTTGATCCTAAGCCCGTAAAAGGATTGGGTTTGATCTTGCACTCGTAAAAAGATTATGTAATAGTTTGGTCTCACCCACTAAAAAAACTAATGTGTAATAGTGAAACTCTTAAATGAAAGTTCAAGAAGAGGAATAGATGGTTTGTTGAACCTTTATAAATCTTAGTGCAATATCTATAAACTCTCACTCTTCAATTATCGTATTTATATTATTTATTGCTTCTTCATTTGGTTAAGTGTTTAGAATTGCATGTTATTAGGCAAAAAAAAATAATTTATAGTTTTACCTTACATACCTAATTCACTCCCCTCTTAGGTGTTTGTGTTGTTCTAATCCTAGAACAACAGTTTAGTCCTCATTGCTATTTTCATTATTATTATTTTGGATGATTGTAAATTTTTCTTTGTGTGTTTTTTTAGATTTGACTTCTATAGGATCACCTGGTTTCATGACCAGGGTAATGAGTTTTGAAGATTAGCCCGATTTATTTTTGGTCTTTTTTAGGTTTTTTTTAAGTGATATTTTTTTTTCAATTTTATCCTTTTATATTAGGTCATTCAGTCTTAAGCTTCATGATTTTTGTTATTTTCTTTTCTTTGTAGTTATTCTGATCTCATATCCCGGGTCATAAGTTAGTCTAGTTAACCCGAGTTGACTCAGGTTTTTGCTTTTGATGTTTTCTTAATTCATTTTTTTTATAATTTTTTCTTTTATTATTTAGTTTGATTGAGAGTTGACTTCCATTATTTTATTCAATTTATTTTGTATGGAGTTATCACAACCTCACAACTGGTTCGCGAGTTTGGCATGTTGACTAGAGTCAAGTTTTTTTTTACCTTTTTTAAAATTGATTTTTTTTTCAATTCATCCTTCAACGTTTGATTTGTTGGTAATTGAGTTTTGGATTTTTTCTTATTTTTATTATTATAAAGTTATGTTGTTCTCATTTAATTTTTACTTTGTTATCAAATATGATCGTTGAGAATTTTTAAAAATATTTAGATTATATCTTTTTATAATATTGATAAACGTTCATTTTTTTATTAGTCATTGTCATTTTTTATTGTCGTTGGTTTTTTTATAATCATATTATTAAATTAACTAAGTTTAATGAACATATTCGAATCAATGAACCATGTCCTAAATTTTTCTTACTCTTTTAAAAATAGTATCATTGCTTAAATAGTTTTTTTATGTTAGAGAAAATTTGGCCCGCAGCATAACATGTTCACCTACAAAACTAACGAAAACAACATTTTATTGTGAAAACTTTAATTTCCATCAAAAGTATAGATAATTTTCAATTAACTTCCTACGCAAATTTGTTTACACAAATAATTTTAAAGATATGTATAAATAATTTAATTTTGAAAGCAAGTTCACTTGAAAAGAAAGACATGAAAAAATTTGAAATTTGAATTCTGTACAAATAATTTACATAATTGATTTCAAAGATATGTTTAAGTAATTTAGTTTTGAAAACAAATTCACTTGTAAAGAAAGATATGAAAATTAATAAATTTTAAATTTGAATTTAAAAAAATACAAAGTAAAATTCACTAATTGTTGTTAAGAATTTCAATCAATAAAATAATAAAATGGTTAAAAATACAAGAACAAGTTCATTTAAAATTAAATCAAGAAAACAATTTATACATATAATTCATTTAAATTAAATCAATAGAACTTGGTTACCCTATTTGTATCAACTCTTCAAAGAGATACATAAATACTTTATTGTTTTCAAATAAAAAAATAAATAAATAAAGTCTTTACAATAATCTGAATTGGATATTTGTGTTTTGATTTTAATACCAAAATATCCTATTAATGCTAGTACATGTCCATAATTAAACCTTGATAGGATAACATCATATCACGAAGGAAATGTTGATTTCTTGTCTAGCCTATTTTTAAAATTTACCAATATAAAAATTACTTTGATATGATCTGGTCGGCTTTAACGATCTAAAAATAATTTAGATGATCAAAAAAAAATGTTGTTTGGTTTTAAGAAAAAATTAAGATGACATCTTTTTTTACTTTAATATTGAGACGGTGACGTATTAGATCGACCCGAGTTTCACGGCTTAACCCACTAAACCCACGACTTGGATCACAGTCTCTATTTGGTTTAAAAACTTCTTGAAAAACTATTTTTTACATAATGATATGAAAACAAAAATAGATAATCATAAAATCAACAATCAATCAAATACCAGAATATTTGTTTGAAACTATGATAAACTTGAAAAAGAAAAGGTAAAAAAAGATTCAATTGGAAGAAAAAAATTGGATGAAATTTAAAATTAAAATAAAAAAAGAGCCCCGACCTAATAGGTCAACCTTGAAATCTCTCGATTCAACTTCTTGCCTAACGTAATTTAAAATTAACCCGCATAGAAGTTGTCTCAGTGTAACTTAGTTGACTTGATAGGTTTAAAGACAACTCAGACGATCGGTAAAAAGCATGGTTTGGCTTTTAAAAAAATTCAAGATTATATTTTTTTTAATATTGAGACGGTGACATATTGGATCGACCCGAGTTTCGCAGCTTAATCTACTAAACTCGCGATTCAGATCATGAACTCCCTTGGATTTAACAACTTTGCTTTGTTTTAACTATTTTTACTTAATGATATGATAACAAAACTAGGTGTTCATAGAATTGAACATCAACACAATATCGGGATGTTTGTTAGAGACTGTGATAACCTCGTAAAAAACAAATATAAACAAATTATGAAGATCAATTTAAAATTAATGTAATATTAAAAGATAAAGTTAAAAAAAAAAGTTAAAAATGATTCAATCGGTAAAAAATTGGAAGGTAGAATTTAAAAAAAAATTAAAAGAAAAAAAATATAGATAGATAGATATAAAAGAAAAAAAAATGGAGCAGCTTTTTTATTACTCATATGAAAGGTGAAGGAGTTGGGACTTGTACTATTATTTTAGTTTCCTTTTGTTAATTACCAATTTTAGATTTTAATATATGTTTCTAATAAAGTAAAATACTTATTTTATTTTAATGGTCTCAAACTTCATAATATGTTTTTGTAATAACTTGAATTACCTGGTCGGTTAAGATTGGATAACTTTAAGATTAAGATTTGTTCAGGTTAATTAATTATGAAAATAAATTAGAATAATCTTTACCCAAACATAAGTATTTTATGAAAATAAATTAATGTATAACAAAGGACTGAGATTTATTATACTAAAAAATCCTAAACAAGAAACACAACAATAAATTTTAGAAAGAAAAAAAAAACTCACAGATTTAATTTTTTTTTAAATCAAGAATTGAGTTTCCTTCTAAAACAAGAATTTAAATAATCTATCTTAGTTAACTATGAGCTAAAAAATAAAACTATAACAAAACCAAAAAATAATATTGAAATAAAAGAAAAGGATAATTAAGAAAGCTAAACTCTAAAATAGGAGCCCTGTGGACTTGAAAATAGGTCTTTAAAGTGGGTTTTAGCCTAAAAAAATGTCAAGTGACTTTCGGTGCTTCGTTATTACATAGTTATGATCAGTGAATAAACTTTTCGAAATGGTATGATTTATGTCAATCGGAGGCCTAATCAAAAGTCATGATCTGTCAAAGTCATAATGCACATATGCTCTTGGAGAATCGATTTATTTTGCATAAAAATTTTACAAATTAAAAATATTTTGCATATAAAATATTTTTTTGATGTAAAATATTTTTTAATATTTAACTTGAAAAATATTTTTACGTAAAATATTTTTTAAAAATGATGAGATGATGATGAAGAAGAAAGTAGTTCTAATAATAAGATGAAAATATATATTAATTGAAATAGTTGGATGATATAATAAATAAATTATTATTTATAAAATATTTTATAGATCTTTTTTATAATATGTTCAAAAAAGAACTTGAATTACTTGGTCGGTTAAGATTAGATAACTTTAAAATTTATTTAGATTGATAAATTATTATTAAAATAATCCGAAATCTTTTTATCCAAATAGTGTAGTGTAAAACAAAGGAAAGATATCTATTGTACACAAAAATCTTAAATAAGAAACACAACAATAAATTTTAGAAAAAAACTCAAGAATTTAATTTTTTTAAAATCAACAATTGAGCTTCAAATTCCAAAACATTGAAATAGTAGCCATCTTTAGCGGTTTTGGTATCCAGATCATATGGACTTGAAAATAGGTTCTTAAAGTGGATTTTAGCCTTAAAAACAATGTCAAATGACCTATAGATATTTGAATAAACTTTTCGAATTGGTATGATTTATGTTAATCAGAAACCTAATCAAAGGTTATGATCTATCAAAGTAGTTATGCACATATGCCCTTTTAGAGTACCTTTTTTTGAGTAAAATATTTTACAAATGGAAAGTATTTTACATGTGAAAATGATTTTCAATGAGTTAAGTTTGAAAAATATTTTATGGATCTTTATGAATTAAAATATTTTTTAATAAATGAGATAAGTTTGAATTAAAAATATGTTTTAGTAAATGATTTACGGATCTTTATGAATTAAAAATATTTTTTAGTAAATGAGTTGAGTTTGGAAATTAAATGTAAAATATTTTTTGTTGATCAGTTTTTCTATAAAGTATTTTGTAAGAAACAAACATAAAAAAATATTTTATAGAAAATATTTTTTGGAAACAAACAGGAAAAATCTGGAAAACATTTTTCTGTAAAATATTTTACTCAAAACAAATAGTTCCTTAAATTTTTTTTTTCTTTATTTATACATATTAAATTGGTTCCTGAATTCTTATTCACATGCCTCACATCATCAAATTACTAGCTAATTTGGGTCAATCAAAATTAAGTAGCTTTAAAAATTTTCGAGTTAGGTAATGTTAAAAAAAAGAGTTGTTAGTGAATATGTTTTATAGCTAATCGGTTGGTTACATATAATACTGATTTTATTCGTATGAAATATATTTATTATTAACAAGGGTTTTCTTTATCTTTAATATTCATGTATATTTGATTAATGAATCTAGAGTAAATATAAAGTTCATAGAAGGAAAATGTTTTACAAAAAAAATTATAAAGTTGTTATAATTTTGAGATTTCTATTGTATCAAAGCATTATTTCTAAATATTCATGGTCAATACTTTATAAAGATTGAATATTAATTATAGTTATTGAGACTAGTGCATGCTATGTTCTTTTTTTTTATAAAAGAAAATGGTTGCTCTTATAAACTGAGGTATGAGAGATACTTGAAACTAATATTCAAGTGCTTGTCATGTGACACATACACTGAACTGACCAGTAAGAGAGTTTCATACGAAAAGATCACTTATGTCTATGAAAAGGCTCTCTTGATAGTTGTGTAAGTGATCATCAGACTTAATATCACTATGTTATCTTATAGAGGGAGTGTTATATTCTGATCCTGACCACATGTTGTCCTAATCAATGGTAACAAACGGGCATGTATTGGGTATAACATAAATTATATGAAGGTATTTAAATAATCAAGAGAGGATTCATCACCCCAGGTAAATTAGAAAAAAAATGTTTTATTTTTTCTCAAATAGTATTGATTGTAAAATCATTGACCAATGTGGAATAAGATTTGAAAAGAGTTTTAAATCTTATTCAAATAATCAATTACTATAATATTGAGAACTAACATGATTTGACAAAGTAGACACACTTCATGCTATAATATCTAAAGCAGAACATTTTTTATAAAGGGATAATAATTACACTGAGAAACTAGTCACTAAAAGGTTAAGTCAAACCACTTATAACTTTTCTAATATTTTGGGGATCATGACAGGTTGCTAGACATTATTACTTGATCTTCAAATATAAATCAATCAATTATTGAATTGATAATAAATTAAAATTTTTAATTTATCTAATCTTATTTTATTTAGGATTATGATTTATATTTGGGTCAACTTAATAGGAAACCTAATGGGTCACATACATAAGAATCATTGGTCATAAATTAAAATGGGATGATTAATCAAGTATGACATGATTGTAAATAAATTTTAGAAATTAAGAACTAGAATGTAATTAATACATGGTATTGCAATTCTAAACCTAGAAACAATCAAGTGAGGACTTGATTGAATAAATTTCTAAAATTAGTCTAAAATAATATATGTGATATGATTTAAGGGACAAGTTAATATTTTGTCATTTATAGGGTTTTTTAAGTTTCTCTATAAATAAAATGTTATGCCTCTTATTTTCTAATAAGAAAAAAAATGATGAGAAAAGTATAGTACGTAAACACCTAAAACACACAAAAAAAGCTAGCACTTTAAAGTATAGTAATTCCTCTCTTCTAAAAGGGTTTAAGAGATCTCTCACTGGTGGTTCACGTGGATTATCGTTAAAGGCCGAACACTTGGACGACTTGTGATTTGGGATAACTTAGCTTGAAATAAATATTAAAAGCTAAAAAGAACATCTGATCTTCAGGTAATTTTCACATAAACCCTAAACAATTCTAAATCTATCTAGCAGGATCCTTGAAACTTCTGAAAAACTTTAAATTTACTATTTTTGTTGCATGTATGTGTTTCAAGAAACCCAACCAGAGATCTTATTCCTATATGAATTACTCGAATATTCACCTCAATATATTTTGGCAATGAAATGACTCCCGTCCTCATTTCTTAAATTAATTCTCTCCATATTTTATTAATTAGTTAATTTTTTTATCGCTAAAAAATAATTATCAATAAAATAAAATATAGACTTCTTTCCCTCCATGAAAAAGCTATTCTATACGATCCAAATTATTCAATAGCAGAAAAGTATTTTCGTTAAAAATCCAATCAACAGGGAAAGAAGCAAAGAAGCACCATTGCATTTTGGCTTTAGTCATGCTCTCTAATTGTTATTCATTTGACCACATTTCAGCGTCTTAATTACATGCCTCAAGCCTCTTTTAATCTTTTCATATAATTGAACTCCCAAATGCGACCGGTGGTCTTAATTTGAGAAACATGGCTAACATATTTTTGCCAAGATCCTAATATTTCTGATTTTACAGGCTAATTTTGCATTTGATGTTTTTCATTATGAAGTTTAGTCGACTGTATGTGTCACGTTGTGAATAATGGTTTGGACAATTTTATCAGTTTCTAATTGTGGTACCAAGTTGCATTGTCATGTTTAAATCAAGGTTATCAATTTGTTACGCTATTAGTATATCTTGTTTTATTTTTAAAAAATAGAAGAATATGGAATATATTTTATCTCGCTCTAAATCTTGGTCTATTCTAGATTTCTCGAACAAATTTTAACGGAGATGTTCTAGTTTCATTATGCGAATAGTTTTTTTCTTTGATCTATATTTTTTTCCTTGATTTCATCATTCAACACTTAGTTTATGTGAGATTGGACTTCATAACTTGTTGTGGTTTGCTTTTTTTTTTTTGTTATCACAGTCTCATGATCCATATCACAGGTTTGATGGGTTAACCCAGTTGATTCGAGTTTTTTTATCTATTTTTTTTAATTGATATTTTTTTATCAGTTTCATCATTCAACATCTTTAATATTTGTTTGATTATGAAATAGACTTTGTCATTTGTTTTGGCTTCTTTTTATAAAGTTATTATAATCTCATAACCTAAGTCACAGGTTTTACGAGTTGACTTGGGTAGACTTAGTTTATTTTATTGTGTCTTTTTTATATTGTTTTTTTACTAGTTTCATCATTTGACAATGAGTTTATTGAAACTTGAGCTTTATAATTTTTTTTTTACTTTATAAGGGTTTATCATGGTCTTATGACGCAGTTTATAAATTCGAAAAGTTGATCCAAATTGATCTAATATGTTGTCATCTCAATATTAAAAACCAATGTCATCTTGAATTCCTTTTTTATTCAAACTATGGTTTTTTCAATTATTTAGATTGTTTTTTTGACCATTTTAGTTGATCAAGTCAACTCCCACATGATTATTAAAAAACTTTCTACTAGAAAAACTTGATGTTTCTTTTTACATTAAAAAATTGGTTCCACTTGCAATATAGCTCATTCTAATAATCTAATGGTTATTAAATAGAAATATTTAAATTTTGAAATAATATTTAGATATTTGATATTGTGTTTGAAATTTAAATTATATAATTTTGTGTGTGTGTGTGTATATATCTCGAAACAACAAGCTAAAATACTCCAAACCAAAAGTTAAAAAAAACAAAACACCAATCCAAATAAAATCATCAACCTTGGTCTAAATGCTTAACAATGTGTCGGCATGTACTTGCTATATATCATTTCTATCTCCAGATATTGGATGTATGCTACGTGGGCAAAACCATTAACAAACACTAAAAGGCCAGAGAAAATATTGCACACCACGCAGGTATACATCTAGATACAAAGTACGGTGGATCAGGATAATGCTCTATTTTTTTTTATCCTTAATTTTTTTTCTTTGCAATTTAATCTCTAAATGGTTAAATTGATGGTCAATTATTTCTAATTTATTAAGAAATGACAAAGTTCCAAGACCAAAGTAAAAAAAAATAAAAAACAGTGAGAATAGGTGATGATTTTAAAATTAGTGTAAAAAGTTTATTTTGATCCTTTTACTTTCCAAATGGTTCTTTGTTTGTCCCTTTAGTTTTAAAAAATAAAATTTTGGTCCACAACTAAATTTTTTCTAATTTTCAAGTTATTGGTCTGAGATAAGAAAGAAAGTCACACGGATTCTGATTGTGGAGAGAAAATCAATGGTTGGTAGTGATTTTTTGCCATGAAAAATATCGTTTTTAATGTTAATAGGTTTTATTCGATGAAAAAAGCTCCACTTGGATGTTCTTTGGCTTTACTCAAATCTGAACTTGAGAAGTTTTTTAATCCGAGTTGGTTTTTGTTTTTTAAACTTATTAATGAGTTTATTTAGGTTTTTAGGATATATTATGTCATGCCTTTTTTATGGATAAGGGCAAGTACACGTTCCTAGTTTATTTTATTATTTTTTTAAATTCTTTAGTTTGGTGCATTTTCAGTCCTTGAAACTTGAAAAAAAAACTAATTTCATCCATCCTTATTTGAATGCTTCTTTTTATTATATATTTAGCTCAAAAAATCCTTATTTTGTTATTTAGTTTTTTTTAAAAAAAAAAGAATGAAGAATAAATTAATAAATAAAAAGTTATTAAATCTGATGGGATAAATATCTGAATTTCTTATTATTAATAAAAAAACAATTCCACCCACAGCATAGCATGATAATAAATTTAGTTATCTCTAGATTCTTCAGGATAGGATGGTTTTCTGGTCTAGTTCTTGCTATTCGATTAAAGTACTAAAGTGAAGTATTGTATTTTGCATGCGTAATTGTTAAGAGTGCATGAAGATTGGTTTTCAAATTTTTTATACCAGAAATAAAATAGAGGGACTTGATTGAAACAATTTGAAGAGTAGAGGGACGAGGTATTGGTAAAATCCAAATGAAAATGTCAGAGAATTGGGACGGAATGGACTTTGTGAGTTAATTTATAATTCAATTGATTTAATATAAATTAATAAAAAAAATCTATATTAACTGATGACATTATAATTTATTTAAAAAATAATAATATTATATATATTTTTTAATCATTTAAGTCAACTTAAATTAACCGTAATGTACCTAATGGCTCATAAGTCAAGCCTTGTACTCGGGCTGAAAAATTATGGTCTAGAAAGCGGTACAAGAATCGCAAGTACAATCAATACATATATTATTTGTCCTTTTGGGAGGCGATTGCACGAGCTAGTTTGACCACGTGGCTTTCTTGACGGAGATGCTGCATTCGAGTAGCTTTGTTAAGAATCTGACCTGGGCCTAATGGGTGCCATCTGTCTCACATCGGATGAGGAATGCCACGTGAGGGTTGGGCCACCTGGCTCTCCATGATATACACATGGAGGTGCATGGGCCCTTCAGCGGCCACGTGTTAAACCTGGTACATCAAACATATCCTTTATTTTATTGGAAAAAATAAAAAATTAAAGAGGAATTAAAATAAATTTGAGCTCTAAAAAAGTTAAACGTATAAAACAATACTCATAGGATATAATTCAATTTATTTTACATCCATTGAGATAATGCTTACCAATAAATAGGGGTGATTATTTTCAGTTCGGTTCGGTTTTTATAAAAAAATAACTAAACTGAAATTTTTTTAAAAAAACCGAAACCGGCTCAAACCGATCAGTTTTGGTTCGGTTCGGTTTCGGTTTTTTGGTTTGGCTCGATTTTTTTGGTTTAACTCGGTTTTTCGGTTTCGGTTCAGTTTTTTCGGTTTCAGGCTTATAAAACCGAAACCGAACCGGTCAGTTTTTTCAAAATTTTAATCGGTTTAATCGGGTTTTTTTCACGGTTCGATTTGTTATTGTTTTTCCTGTTTTCTCAGTTTTTTGATTTTTTTACTCATCCTACCAATAAATGAATGCCTATTTTAAACCCTATTGGTCATTTTGGTTTTTCTACCTCTCTTTTTTATTTTTTATTTTATTTTATGTTTTAATGTGAATTTTTTTAATTTTATTATTCAATATTAAATTAATGATAAATTAATTTTTATATTTTTTATCAAATAATAGAATAAAATAATTTGACCTAATAGAGTCTATAACCTAGATTATGGGTTTGACTGATAACTATGATTAACCTAATCTTTTTATTAAAGTGTTTTTTTTTTCTTTTCATTTTGTCAAATCCAGTTAACAAGATCATATTGGAGCACTTTCTACTTGATGTAATTAAAATCTGAGCTAAACAAATAGCCAGATAATGAATTTTTAAATTTGAATAGTTGTACAAAATTTAATAAAAATACCAGAAATTTTTACCGTCCAGATTTTATTTTTTTACATGGCAATAAATCTACATAATTACAGTCAATAAATCTCTCAATAGGTGTTGTTTCGGACGGAAAATAGAGAGAGTGCTGTTTTGTGCTACAGTATTTTCCTGTTTTTGCTTCTGACCCTTTTCTCACCACTCTAATTTCCCTCCATCCAAACAAAGACTTAAAATAACACTGCAACTTCACATATCTGATCCTGTCTATCCACACAAGTCCAAATCTTAGGACACAAAAAATAATTAATGCAAATCGAAACAAAATACACTACCTCTGCCTTCTATGGTGATGTAACTCTCCCCTCCCACTTAACAAGCTGACTAAACGCCAACACTTCTACTTCAAAACATGGTTCCTCTCTGCTCATCATCATCTCCACTAATGCTTCCCCTCCACTTCCTTCCTCTCCTCATCTTTCTCTTCTAATCACACTCTCTTCTCATTAATGGTCTTGGTTATATGTAAAGCTGCTATATCTTACCTTCTTGGGAATTTTTCTGTCTTAAATATTGTTGCCAACCACTTACTTTTCTCGAGAAAACTACCGCTACCCACTTCCTGCACCAGCACCAGCTTTTGTGCCGTTGTTTTGTTGTTCAATTTCGATATACAATACTTGTACAGTAACTCTTGGAAACCAAAACCATCTCTTCTTGGGATGCACAGTTGAGTTATTCGTTCTCTCTCTCGTTTATAGTTTCCAAGATAGTGATTAATTTTCTCGGGGAGTTCTACCATTTGATTCTGTTTGGAGTAAACTTTCTTGGCTGCCAAGAACCAAGCTCCTCTTTTCTTCTTAATATTATTACTTGCTCTTTAGAATCGAATTCCTCCACTTCTTGTTTTGTTCTTTAACGAGAGAGAACAGAACAGAACTTGTTTTCCAATCCCCACAAGTTACAGAAACGTTTCAATTTTCTCCAGCAATTTCTGTCTCAAGAACCTGTCTTTTTGTGGTCACGAGATTTCCACTCTTGGTAATTTGTTGCTTTTGCTGTATAGATTTTGCATATCATCTTTTTCTTTTTGCTTTTGATTCATTGAGAAGGATAAACAAATATTGAAATGTTCCTGCCATTTTTATGTTCCAGAACAGAGAGACATGGAAATGAACAAATACAGCTTCAGATTCTCACACTTTTCTCCATTAACTCCAGGTAAAGCAGACACCTTTGTTTCTCTAACTTTAGTCTTTCTTTCCCAGAATTTTAAATGTTTTTCCTTTGTGATGTTATTTTCTTGAATCTTGATGGTGTTAATTATGCTGTTATGATCCATTAAAATAGTCTAATAAAAGAGTATGAGGGACATATGGAAGTTGGGTTAGGAATTAGGATCTGAACTTTATGAGATATGCCTACTAGAGAAGTTACTTTCTGTTCAAAGTGATTTTGGATTTTGTCTTATGATTAGTCCAAGAACTATTTATAATTAAATTAATTATTATCTTTATCAGAAAATTATTACTTTTTAATCATTTTCTTTACTTGCTAAGCAAATCATACCCCATTACTCAGAAAAGACAACAATGAGTGACTTCAAAGGATACTCTCTTTTTCGTTCCTAGAATAATAATCCACAGCTAAAGACAAATATTGACATTCTAACCTCACCTTTGCTGATCTCTCTCTTTAGCTTAGATGCTTCTCAACATAAACTATATTAAATGCTTTATTATCATGAATGCTTATATGATAATCTGTGTTGGCATTTACAGTCCATCATATAAGATTTTTGCAATTTGCAAATGTATATAATATAGTAATGATTAGTGGATGTTTTATCTTCAGCTGTTTCCAGGAAGTTAGCGATGGGCATATGCAATAATTGAAGGGTTTTAGGTCCACATGATTCTAGTTATTGTTGAATGACCATTTTACACCAATTCTTTTTCGACAATGGCCAAAACCTCAGTTCTTTCCCTCCAATTCATTATAACTGTCATTTGCCTTCTTTCCCTCTCAAGTTTCCCACCTTCTTTGTCTTTGGATGTTGAGACTCAAGCCTTGCTTGATTTCAAAAGCCAGCTGAAAGACCCTTTGAATGTTTTAAAGTCATGGAAAGAATCAGAATCTCCATGTGAATTCTCAGGGATTACTTGTGATCCTCTATCTGGGAAAGTGACTGCAATCTCATTTGATAATCAGTCTCTCTCGGGCGTGATTTCACCATCCATTTCTGCCCTTGAAAGCCTGATGTCCCTATGGTTGCCCTCAAATGCTATTTCCGGGAAGCTTCCAGATGGAGTCATTAACTGTAGCAAGCTCAGAGTACTGAATCTCACTGGGAATAAAATGGTGGGAGTCATACCAGATCTCTCTTCGTTGAGAAACTTGGAGATTCTTGATTTGTCAGAGAACTACTTTTCTGGTAGATTCCCATCCTGGATTGGCAATTTAAGTGGACTACTTGCGCTTGGTTTAGGGACAAATGAATATCATGTTGGTGAAATCCCTGAGAGTATTGGAAACCTGAAGAACTTGACTTGGCTCTTTCTGGCAAATTCCCATTTGAGAGGAGAGATTCCAGAATCCATATTCGAACTGGAGAATTTGCAGACATTGGATATCTCTCGGAACAAGATCTCTGGGCAGTTCCCAAAATCAATATCCAAGTTGCGAAAGCTTACTAAAATTGAGCTCTTTTATAATAATTTGACTGGGGAAATCCCACCAGAGCTTGCCAATCTCACACTTCTCCAGGAATTTGATGTTTCTTCTAATCAGTTATATGGGAAGCTGCCTGAGGGAATTGGTAGCTTGAAGAGTTTGACGGTTTTTCAGGGTCATCAAAACAACTTTTCAGGAGAAATCCCTGCTGGTTTTGGAGAGATGCGCTATCTTAATGGCTTCTCAATCTACCAAAACAATTTTTCAGGAGAGTTCCCAACCAATTTCGGCCGGTTCTCACCATTAAACAGTATTGATATATCTGAAAATCAATTTTCAGGTAGTTTTCCCAGGTTCTTGTGCGAAAGCAAGCAGTTACAGTACTTGCTTGCCCTGGGAAACCGTTTTTCTGGAGTGTTACCGGATTCGTATGCTGAGTGCAAAACTTTGTGGAGGTTCAGGGTCAATAAGAATCAGTTGACAGGGAAGATTCCGGAGGGGGTTTGGGCAATGCCACTTGCCAGTATAATTGATTTCAGCGATAACGACTTCACTGGTGAAGTATCTCCTCAAATTAGGTTGTCTACCAGCTTGAATCAGTTGATTTTGCAAAACAATAGGTTTTCGGGTCAGCTCCCATCTGAACTTGGCAAGCTAATGAATCTAGAGAAGTTGTACTTGAATAATAATAACTTCTCTGGTGTAATACCTTCTGATATTGGTTCTTTGCAGCAGTTATCATCATTGCATTTGGAAGAGAATTCATTGACAGGATCCATACCATCAGAACTGGGGGATTGTGCCAGAGTTGTCGACTTGAATATTGCTTCAAATTCTTTAAGTGGTCGTATCCCAAGTACTATTACATTGATGAGCTCTTTAAACTCTCTGAATCTTTCACGAAACAAGATAACTGGTTTGATCCCGGAAGGTTTAGAAAAGTTGAAGCTAAGTTCCATTGATTTGTCTGAAAACCAGTTGTCAGGAAGGGTTCCCTCAGTTCTTTTGACAATGGGTGGAGACAGAGCATTTATTGGTAACAAGGAACTTTGTGTTGATGAAAATTCCAAAACCATTATAAATTCAGGGATAAAGGTTTGCTTGGGAAGACAAGATCAAGAAAGGAAGTTTGGAGATAAGCTGGTCTTGTTCTCAATAATAGCATGTGTGCTGGTTTTTGTTTTAACTGGTATGCTACTTTTGAGCTACCGGAACTTCAAGCATGGTCAAGCTGAGATGAAAAACGACTTGGAAGGGAAGAAGGAAGGAGACCCGAAATGGCAAATTTCATCTTTCCACCAATTGGATATTGATGCAGATGAAATATGTGATCTGGAAGAAGACAATTTGATTGGCTGTGGTGGCACAGGAAAAGTGTATCGCTTGGATTTGAAGAAAAACCGTGGTGCAGTAGCTGTAAAGCAACTGTGGAAGGGAGATGGTCTGAAGTTCCTAGAAGCCGAAATGGAGATTTTGGGGAAGATCAGGCATAGGAATATCCTGAAGCTTTATGCTAGTTTACTCAAAGGAGAATCAAGTTTTCTGGTTTTCGAGTACATGCCTAATGGTAACTTGTTTCAAGCACTTCACACACGGATCAAAGATGGGCAGCCTGAATTGGATTGGAATCAGAGATACAAGATTGCTTTGGGAGCTGCTAAAGGAATTGCATATCTGCACCATGATTGCTCCCCACCTATTCTTCATAGAGATATAAAGTCAAGCAACATTTTACTTGATGAAGATAATGAGCCAAAAATTGCTGATTTTGGGGTTGCAAAGCTTGCAGAAATGTCCCTTAAGGGGTGTGATAATAGCTCATTTACTGGCACTCATGGTTATATTGCTCCAGGTGAGTTTGAAACTTATTATTCTGCAAGACTTGCTTGATATCATACCTTTTCTACTCTATGCTGATCATGCCTGTGTGCTTCTATGAAATTTTGTGAAGCTGCTATTCTGTTCTGCCTTCTAGATTTGCATACTTATTTAACATTGAAGTTTTCACAATTTTACGATGCTCAATTCTGCTTTTGGAAACTGCATTCCTAAGAAATTTCACATTTCTCTTACCTATGATGAAATGAACTGTTCTAATTCATACACTGATATCTTAATGCAGAGATGGCATACAGTCTTAAAGTCACTGAAAAGAGTGATGTATATAGTTTTGGTGTTGTGCTATTAGAGTTAGTCACTGGTAAAAGGCCCATCGAGGAGGCATATGGAGAAGGAAAAGATATTGCCTACTGGGTTTTATCTCATCTCAACGACCGTGAAAACCTCCTCAAGGTTCTCGACGAAGAAGTGGCATCCGGATCTGCCCAAGAAGAAATGATCAAAGTCTTGAAGATTGGTGTCCTTTGCACGACCAAGCTTCCGAATCTGCGCCCTACCATGAGAGAGGTAGTGAAGATGCTCGTCGATGCTGATTCTTGTGCTTACAGGTCTCCTGATTACAGTTCTGACAAAAACGAAAAAGTTTTTCTCTAGTAATTTCCCTTTCAGCGGCAGCATACCATCAACTGCGGCCATATTTGGAGAACATAATATATACATATAGTAGTAGATAATGCTGGTTTGTAAAAAGCATTCTGATGTTGTTTGATGGAGTGCTTAGACTTGTCATTTTGTGAATATATATTTGTATTTGGAAGCATAATCAATATTTAATTATCATTGGCTCCAGATTTTTGCTTCTTCTTCTCTGTGAATTGCAACATAGTTATGTTTCCCACACGAATATGATTACTGCATTCTCCTGCAGAGAGATGGTAGAATTTGCAAGCTCAAGACTGCTTCAAACACAGCTTAGCTGCACTAATTGTGAACCAGTCCAGCAATCACTACAACAAATATAAAAAAGCTTCGGCCCTGCACTATTTGTGCTGCCATTTTCCTTTTCTAGGACCAGAGAATCCCCAGCACAGACAAAGTCCGTCTATGGTGTCCGATCAAAAGCAAACTATCCACCTAACATTTAGTCTTGAAATAGCTTGTGGGGGTGCATGCCTTAACTATTATTGGGGTAATGTCTAATTATGAGCCATTGGCATAACTGGACTGGCACTAGAGGAGGTTCTTCTCCACTTGGCACAGCTGGCTTCCTCAATTCAGCTTTTTGGAGAGATTCCATGGGTGGTCCATAGGAGTTTTGGCAGTATGGGGATTTTCCTCATACACACCAATGTCTACGAGTCAGCCTCGGTGATGGGTCAGCTTGATGGGTGAGGATCGAGAAGCCCGTTCACAACTCACAAGGTACCGAGTAGGTTATTTCAGCTTAAAATTCTAAGCTAGAAAGATGGTCGGTTTGGATTTTGGTCTGATTTGTTTTTATATTTAAAAAATATTTTTAAAAAATTTAAAGATTTTTTATTTTTTTATCTACTTCAAATTATTATTATTTTTAATATTTTCAGATATTTTGATATGGTGATATCAAAAATAATTTTTAAAAAATAAAAAAATATATTATTTTAATATTTTTCAGAAAAAAAATATTTTGAAAAAAATTACAATTACACTTCCAAAACCCTCTTTTTTTTATTATTATAAAGGAGATTCTAAGTGTTTGAGGATGAACTGGGTTTGCTTAGCTGCGACAAAAAAATAATTTACAATTTGTTTGACTAATGTAACATGAGATTATGTATACTATGTTTTTTAATAATAAACTGTTATGTCGTTTTGTTATCAACATTAATTATATTAAAATTACTATTAAGAATATAATTTAAATTAATGAATTGCTTAATTATTTCTTTTGAAAACACATAAATATTATAATAAATACAAGTAAAAAAAACAATAATCAAAACATTACATAGCGTTTGTTTAGTAAATAAGAGTATTAATAATTTAATTAAGACCCATACAAGCTGAGATTTAATATATTTAAAATGAAATAATTAAGGCTAGTTAATTTTAAAATATTTAAGGTTATTAACTATGTATATCTGCGCAATGACACGTACA
>Ga0307515_10005412_pt1 | contig 25871 bp, 24 predicted proteins | sample 17_EM_MG_FD_194513 | JGI IMG/M metagenome (GOLD analysis project Ga0307515, IMG submission 194513) | Populus trichocarpa ectomycorrhiza microbial communities from riparian zone in the Pacific Northwest, United States - 17_EM | ecosystem: Host-associated > Plants > Roots > Unclassified | place... | reverse complement strand
CTCCGCGCCGACCTGGTCGGCCCCGACCTCGGCCTCCCATGCCTCGATGTCGCCTTCGCGGGCTGCCCGACGGCGGACGCGGCGAACGCTCCCCCCTCCGTGGGTCTCGACTCCGACCTCGCGAGCCTCGAGCTCGCCCTTGCAGGCACCGACGCCGATCTCGCGAGCTTCGACGCTGACCTCGCGGGCCTCGACGCTGACCTCGTCGGCCTCGGCTCTGACCTCGTCGGCCTCGGCTCTGACCTCGTCGGCCTCGGCTCTGACCTCATCGGCCTCGGATCTGACCTCGTCGGCCTCGGCTCCGACCTCCGGGGCCTCCGAGCCAGCCTCGCGGGCCTCCGCCCGGACCTCGCGCGGAAGCTGAACTTCCGCCGTGCGCGCAGACTCGGCCTCGTGTGGCTGGCGTTGCATGCGGTCGTCCAGGTCCGTCCAGGATCCGAAGGAGCCCCGACAGCAGCTCGGTCAGAACGCGCCCCAGTATAGACCGTTCCGGTCATCGCGCGCGCTCGGGCCGCCGACTACCCCGCCGAGGGTATCCGCATGCCGCACATCGGCGTCGCGACCGCTGAGCTCGCCGTGCCGCGGGCTACGAGCAGCCGCTGGTCGAGCCGCAGTTCGGGCACTTGTGGCAGGCGCCGTTGCGCACCATCAGCGTGCCGCACTCATGGCATGGCGGCGCGTCGGTCTCCTGCACCCACGCGCGGTCGCGCGTGCGGTCGACGATCTCCACCCCCGGCTTGGCCTCGATCGCGATGAAGTCCTTGGCCGAAGAGCCAACCGAAGAGGCAAGCAACGGATCCTTGGACAACAGCGGGATCTTCGGCAGATCAAGCTGCGCGGCGCGAGCGGCCGGATGGCGCTCGTAGATCGACGGCCCATCCGACGGGAACCGGATCGCCAGCCAGCGGAACAGGTAGTCCATGATCGACGTCGCGATCGGGATCTCCTGGTTGCCGGTGAAGCCCGACGGCTCGAACCGCGTGCCCTTGAACTTCTCGATCAGGACGTACAGCGGCACGCCGTGCTGCAGCGCGAGGGAGATCGCGGTGGCGAACGAATCCATGAGCCCGGCGATCACCGAGCCCTCCTTCGCCATGCGCACGAAGATCTCGCCCGGCGACTGATCCTCGTACATGCCGACGGTGATGTAGCCCTCGTGGCCGCCGATCGAGAACTTGTGGGTGAACGAGGCGCGCTCGTCCGGCAGCTTGTAGCGGTTGGCCAGCGGCGGGCCGGCCGGCCGCGACTTGCGGACCCGCAGCGCCTCGACCAGCCGGCGCTCCTCGGGAGCGAGCAGGGCGAGCGGATCGATCGTCGCCGTCAGCTGGGCCATGAGCTCGGCCGGATCGATCGCGATCTTCGAGCCGTCGCTGGTCGCCTGCTTCATGTTGGTCGACAGCGGCTGGGTGCGCTTGCAGCCGTCGCGGTACACCGCGATCGCCTTGAGCCCGAGCTTCCAGGCCTGGATGTACGCGTCCTCGATGTCCTCGACCGTGCAATCGGTCGGCAGGTTCACGGTCTTGGAGATCGCCCCCGACAGGAACGGCTGGACCGCCGACATCATGCGGATGTGGCCCATGTAGTGGATCGAACGCGAGCCGCTCGCCGAGCGGAACGCGCAGTCGAACACCGGCAGGTGCTCGTCCTTGAGGTGCGGCGCGCCCTCGATCGTGTCGGTGGCGTCGATGTGCGCGATGATCGCCTCGACCTCGCGCTCGGTATAGCCGAGCTTGGCCAGCGCCTCGGGGACGGTGTGGTTGACGATCTTGATCAGGCCGCCGCCGACCAGGCGCTTGTACTTGACGATCGCGATGTCGGGCTCGACGCCGGTGGTGTCGCAGTCCATGAGGAACGCGATCGTCCCGGTCGGCGCGAGCACCGTGGTCTGGCCGTTGCGGAACCCGTACTTCTGGCCGAGCTCGATCGCGCCGTCCCACGCGTCGCGCGCCGCCTGCATCAGCTCGTACGGCACGTACGCCGTGTCGATCCGATCGCACGCCGCGCGGTGCTTGCGCATCACCTTGAGGAACGGGGTCTCGTTGTCGGCGTAGCCGGCGAACGGGCCGGTCGCGTCGGCGGCGATCCGCGCCGAGGTCCGGTAGGCCTCACCGCACATCAGCGCGGTGATCGCGGCGGCATACGCCCGCCCGGGCTCCGAGTCGTACGGCAATGAACGGGACATCAGCAATGCCCCCAAGTTCGCGAAGCCGAGCCCGAGCGGGCGGAACTTGTAGCTGTTCTCGGCGATCCGCTCGGTCGGATAGCTCGAGTTGTCGACGATGATCTCCATCGCCATGATCGTGGTCTGGCAGGCGCGCCGGAACGCCTCGGTGTCGAACTCGCCGGCGCCGACGCCGGCGTCGGCCGATGCCCCCTCGGCGCGCTGGAACTTGCGCAGGTTGAGCGACGCGAGGTTGCACGCCGAGTCGTCGACGAACATGTACTCCGAGCACGGATTGCTCGCGTTGATCCGCGAGGTGTTGATGCACGGGTGCCAGTCGTTGATCGTGGTGTCGTACTGGATCCCCGGATCGCCGCAGATCCACGCCGCCTCGGCCATCTTGCGCATCAATCCGCGGGCCTGGTGGCCGTCGAGCCGGCGGCCGTCGGTGACCGCCCGGGTGTGCCACTCGCTGTCGCGCTGCACCGCGGTCATGAAGTCGTCGGTGACCCGCACCGAGTGGTTGGCGTTCTGGTAGTTGACCGAGTCGTACGCGCCGCCGACGACGTTGAACCCGCCGTCGTAGCCGGCGTCGATCAGCGCCCAGGCCTTCTTCTCCTCGACCGCCTTGCAGTCGATGAAGTCGACGACGTCGGGGTGATCGATGTTGAGGATCACCATCTTGGCCGCGCGGCGGGTCTTGCCGCCCGACTTGATCGCGCCGGCGAACGCGTCGAACCCGCGCATGAACGACACCGGGCCCGACGCGGTGCCCCCGCCGTTGAGGTTCTCGCGCGAGCTGCGCAGCGACGACAGGTTGGATCCCGTCCCCGAGCCGTACTTGAACAGCATGCCCTCGGTCTTGGCCAGCCCGAGGATCGAGCTCATCGAGTCGTCGACCGAGTTGATGAAGCAGGCCGAGCACTGCGGCCGCGGCTCGACGCCGACGTTGAACCAGACCGGCGAGTTGAACGCCATCTTCTGGTGCAGGAGGAGGTGGACCAGCTCGTCGCGGAACGCCCAGCCGTCGGCCTCGGTCTTGAAGTAGCCGTCGGCCTTGCCCCAGCCGTAGATCGTGTCGGCGACCCGGCCGATCATCGTGCGCACCGAGTCCTCGCGCTGCGGTGTGCCCAGCGTGCCGCGGAAGTACTTCTGCACCACCACGTTGGTCGCCGTCTGCGACCAGGCACGGGGGAACTCGACGCCGCGCTGCTCGAAGAACACCTTGCCGTCGGCGCCGCTGATCACCGCGTCGCGCCGCTCCCACTCGACCGTCTCGAACGGATCGACTCCCTGGCGCGTGAAGTAGCGCTCGACGGTGAGACCAGGGCGCTGATCCTGGATGATCCGCGACGACATCGGCTTGCCCTGGCCCGGCGATCGCCGGTCAGAGGACGCATCCCCGGTGGTGGAAGCGGCAGACTTGGCGAGCATGTGGACCCCTCCTTGCGACGTTCGTTGCGACATGGCAGTCGATGTTGGTGGTGAAATCAGGTTACGTCGGGGTTCTGACAGTCTTCTGTCAGGTTTGTTGCGCAGGTTGCCCGCCCGCGTTTCGAGCACGGACCGGCCCAGGCAGATGATGGCTCATCTACCTAGAATTTCTTACGAAAACGACTGATAACCCCGACGCGTGACTATCCGAGCTCGGTCGTGAACGCGGCCCGAACCGATGCGATCGCCCATGGGATCCTCACCGGCTCAGGCCGACATAAGTTGCTGTGCACCGGGACCGCAGTCACACGCGTACTCTTTTATCCAACGCCGCGGCGCCCGGGCAAGAAAATCTGCCACTAGATTTGGGGGGTGCAGCGCTGGAGTTGCCTATAGGTAGTGTGTCGAGGCCTGAGACTAGATCGTGGACTAGCTGTGAATTGAGCGTGAACTGTGGGTGAACTTGTGGTGCTTTGCTACCTGATTCTAGCCGGTTGAGCATCGCTGTGGAGAACCCTGTGGGATTCGCGCCGGCTGTCAATGGATCGCCCGGGCGCGAGCCGGGGCCGGGGAGATCTCCGCCCAAAAAAAATTGACCCGTCGCGCTCCCGTTTCGACCGCGCGACAGCGCACACCCTGGCCGCTAGTGGTAGCGGCGCAGCTCGCTGGCGGCCCGGGCGCGGATCGCGGAGCTCGGGTGATCGCGCGCGGTCTCCTCGAGGAACGGCTGCGCGGCGCTGCCGATCTCGTCGCGGAGGAAGGCCGCGAGGTCGTCGTTGTAGCCCGGCGTCGTGAGGAAGCCGCGGAGCACCGTCTTGATCAGCTCCGGCTCGGTCCGGTAGGCCGGATCGTTGCGGACCGCGTCGCGGAAGTTCTTGAGGCCCTCGGTCCAGTAGAACTTCGAGAAGCAGATCCGGCCGGCGGTATAGGCAAGCACGCCACTCGCCGGATTCTGGCGGCGGGCGCGGCGCAGCAGCTCGAGCGCGGCCTCGCGATCGCCCTGCGCGGCGAGCTCGCTGGCGCGCGCGACGACGTCCCGGGTCGGGTCGGCGCTCCCCGCGCCGCTCGCCGCTCCCACCGCGGCGTGGTCGTGACCTGGCCCGCCGGAGTCGAGCGCCCCGCCGCGGATCGCGACCACGGCCACCACCGCGAGCGCGGCGATCAGCGCGGCCCCGCCGATCGCGGCCGGCCGGCGCCACCACGACCGGCGGGCGGCCGGGGCGGCCGGCGCGGCCGCGCGCGGCAACCGGGTCGACGCGACCGAGCGCCCGAAGAACGTGCCCGGCGCGCTGGCGTCCTCGGCCGGCGGGGCGCCGGACGACGGCGACGGCGGCGGCGCCTCGGTGGCCGGCGCCCGGTCGACGAGCTCGGAGATGACGTCGCCGGTGCGGACCTCGACCGGCGGCGGGTACGAAACGTCCGGCGCAAGCATGTCGCTGGCGCCGAGCTCGATCGGCCCCTGCGGCGGGGGTGGAGGCAGCCCCTGGCGCGATGGCCGGCGCGCCACGGCGCCCTCGAGCGCGCCGGCGAACTCCTGAGCCGAGGCGTAGCGATCGTCGCGGCGCTTGGCGAGCGCCTTGGCGACCACGGCCTCGAGCTCGCCATACGCCACGCCCGGCCGCCGGTCCTCGAGCCGCGGAATCGGTGCCGACAGGTGCATCCGGCAGACCTCGATCGGATCGTCGGCCTCGGAGTGGAACGGCTTGGCCGCGGTGACCAGCTCGAACAGCAGCACGCCGACCGCGTAGAGATCGGCGCGGACGTCGAGCTGGTGGCCACGGATCTGCTCGGGCGCCATGTAGGCCGGTGTGCCGACGACAATGCCGGTGGTGAGGTTCTGGCCAGCGTCGTGCAGCCGCGCGAGCCCGAAGTCGAGGACCTTGACGTGGTCGCCCAGGCTGGTCTTCTGCGACAGCACCAGGTTCGCCGGCTTGATGTCGCGGTGGATGATGCCGTGCTCGTGGGCGTGGGCGAGCCCGGACAGCACCTGGCGCACGATCTCGGCGGCGCGCGGGATCGGCACGGGCCCGGCGGCGATCAGGTCCTTGAGGTTCTGGCCGCTGACGAACTCCATCACGACGAACGGCCGGTCGTTGTGGACCCCGACGTCGAGCACCGACGCGCAGTGCGGGTGCTCGAGCTTGGCCATCGCCATGGCCTCGATCTCGAACCGCTTTCGCCCCGACAGCTCGTGGGGCAGGACCTCGTGGAGGACCTTGACCGCGACGATCCGGCCGAGCTTCACCCGCTCGGCGCGGTAGACCGTGCCCATCGCGCCCTGCGCCACCGGCTCGATGATCCGGTACCGGCCATCGAGGACGGCGCCGCTGAGATCGCCGCGTTCCACTGGTCCACGATACCGCAGGTGATATGCAGCAGGTGGTGAGAGCTTCGCCTCGTGTCCCGTGGTTCGTGCTGGTCGTGCTCGCAGGCCTCGTAGGCCTCGCAGGGCTCGCGGGGTCAGGCGCCTTGGGATGCCGCCGCGACGACGCTGGATCTGCCCCGCCCGTCCCCGCGCCCGCGCCCGCGGCCCCATCCCCGGCCGCGCCCGACGCGCCGGTCCAGCGCCTGGTGTCGCTGACCCCGTCGGCGACCGAGGTGGTCGCGGCGCTGGGCGCGACCGCGCTGCTGGTCGGGGTCGACGACTACTCGGCGTTCCCGGCCGAGGTCGGGGGCCTGCCCAAGGTCGGCAGCTTCCTGGCCCCGAACCTCGAGACCATCGTGACGCTCAAGCCCACGCTGGTGATCGTCGACGACGTCCACGGCCAGGCCTCGGGCGCGCTCAACGACGCCGGGATCGCGACCGTGGCGTGCGCGATCCATGCGCTGCCCGACGTCAAGGCGGCGCTGCGCACCGTCGCCGCGCGGATCGGCCGGGCCGCCGAGGCCGAGGCCGTGATCGAGCGGATCGACGCCGCGCTCGATCGCGCCGCCGCGGCGCGCCCGGCGAAGCGGCCGCGCGTGCTCGCCGTGATCGACCGCGAGGCCGGCGGCCTGGGCAACCTGGTGACCGCCGGCCCGGGCAGCTGGATCGACGAGCTGCTCGCCGTGGTCGGCGGCGACAACGTGCTGAGCGCGGCCGGCCTGCGCTACCCCAAGATCTCCGCCGAGGAGGTGCTGCGCGCCCAGCCCGACGTGATCCTCGACCTGTCGTACGCCGCGCGCGAGAGCACCGCGGCCTGGGACCGCATCGCCGTGCCCGCGGTCGCCGGCCACCGGGTGCGCGCGCTCGACGACGCCTACCTGATCGCCCCGTCGCCGCGGGTCGCCGAGGCGCTCGCCGCGCTGACCCGGGCGATCCGCTGAGCCGTCACCGCGTGGCCTCATCGCGCCGCCGCGCGTGCTCGAGCAGGAGCTGGGTCGCGGTCGCGTCGAGATCGGGCATCGCCACCGCCGGGCTGCCGGCGGACAGCTCGAAGTAGCCGGCCTGCCAGTCGAGCACGTTCATCACCACGGTGTGCGAGTCGGCGGCGATCTCGGTCGACCGCGCGCGCACGACCTTGCCGTCGACGAAGTCGAGCCACGCCACGACCTGGTCGCGGGTCAGCGCGAGCTGGCCGGACTTGCGCTCGTGCTCGAACATGGTCAGGAGCGACGGCAGCCCGAGCTCGGCGAGCGTGCCGCGCAGCACGATGCGCTCGGGATCGCGCCGGCTCGCCCGGGCCCAGCGCCGGGCGCGCAGGATCACCTCGAGCACGGTGAACGGCTTGGGGATGAAGTCCATCGCGCCGAGCTGGAACGCCTGGAGCCGGATCAGATCGGTCGCCTCGCTCGACATCATCATCACCGGCACGCTCGCCAGCTCGGTGTGGCGGCCCATCTCCTGGAGCACGTGCAGGCCGTCGACCACCGGCATGTCGCGCTCGACCAGCACGACGTCGGGCGGCCGCGACAGGCAGGCGCCGATCGCCTCCATGCCGTTGGTCGCGGTCGCGACCGAGAACCCGGCGATGCCGAGCGCGGTCGACAGCCGCTCGAGGATCCGGGTCTCGGCGTCGGCGACGACGATCCGGGTCTCGGCCTGCGGCCGGTGCTGGGCGTGGCGCTCGAGCAGCCGGGTCACGCCCTGGACGAACTGCAGGTCGGGCGGCCGCATCGGCGGGCGGAACGCGATGCCGATGCCGGGGAACCGGCCGAGCGTCCGGGCCTCGACCTCGCCGAGCGCGTGGCTGACTTCGCCGGTGGTGACCAGGCGCTGGCCGTTGGGCGAGATCACGACCTGGACCACGGTGCCGACCGGCAACGGCGACGATAGCCGGACGAACATGCCGAACGGCGAGACGTCCTGGGACACGGCGCGCAGCCGCTTGCCGTCGATGATCAGCTCGACCGGCAGGTTCATCGCCACGCGATCGTTGCGGCGCCGCACGCAGGTCGTGGCGTAGCGCGTTTCCGCCGCCGTCGCCAGCCGACTACACTCGCCCGCGGCATGGCCCAGCTCCAGCTCCACGGCGTCTCGGTCGGCCTCGGCGGGCGCGACGTCGTGCGTGAGGTCAGCGCGGAGGCCGCGGCCGGCGAGCTGATCGTGGTCGTCGGGCCCAACGGCGCCGGCAAGACCACGCTGTTGCGCGCGATCGCCGGCCTCGTCGCGCCGCGCGCCGGGACGGTCCGCGTGCTCGGCCACGATCCGCTGCGCGCGCCGCGCCGGGTGATCGCGCGCGAGCTCGCCTACCTGCCGCAGCACTACGATCTGGCGTTCCCGTTCGCGGTCGAGGAGGTCGTGCTGCTCGGGCGCTACGCCCGCCAGCACGGGATCGGCCTGGCCGGCGCCGACGACCTGGCGGCCGCGCGCGACGCGATGGCGGCGTGCGACGTCGCGCACCTGGCGACCCGGCGGTTCGACGAGCTGTCGGGCGGCGAGGCCCGCCGCGTGATCGTGGCCCAGGCGCTGTGCCAGGGAGCGCGCTGCCTGTTGCTCGACGAGCCGACCGCCGGGCTCGACCCGGCCCACGCGCGGGCGATCTTCGCGATGCTGCGCGCCCACTGCGACGCCGGCGCGACCGCGATCGCGGTGACCCACGACCTCGACCTCGCGCTGCGCCACGGCTCGGCGATGTGGCTCCTGGTCGACGGCCGGCTCGCCGCGCGGGGCGCGCCGGCCGCGGTGCTCGCGACCGCCCAGACCCGCGCCGCGTTCGGCCTGGCGATCCACGTCGGCGCGCTGCCCTCGGGCGCGCCGTTCGCGGTGCCGGCGTGAGCGGGTTCCTCACCGGCAGCGCGGGCCGGCTGACCCTGCGGCGGCTCGGCGTCGCGCTGGCGATCTGCGCCGCGGTGACCGCGGTGTGCGCCGCGCTCGCGCCGCTGGTCGGCATGGTGGCCGAGCGCGGCGACTGGCACCTCGAGCTGATCGGCCCCGGCGCGCTCGACGCCGGCTCGCAGGCCCACGCGATCCTGTGGACCCGGATCCCGCGCGTGCTCGCGGCGCTGCTCGCCGGCGCCGCGCTGGCCGGGGCGGGCTGCGCGCTCCAGGCGCTGCTGCGCAACCCGCTCGCCGAGCCGTTCACGCTCGGGATCTCGTCGGGGGCGTCGCTGGCCGCGGTGCTGGCGATCCGGCTCGGGCTCGAGCGCGCGTTCGGCTTCGCGGGGATCGGCGGCGCGGCCCTGGTCGGCGCGACCGGCACGCTGCTCGCGGTGTGGCGGCTCGCCCGGATCGGCAAGCACCTGCCGCCCGCCACGGTCGTGCTCGCCGGGATCACGGTGTCGATGTTCTGCTCGTCGGTCTCGAGCCTGATCCAGTCGACCAGCGACTTCATCGAGCTCAACCACATGATGCAGTGGATGTTCGGCAGCCTGGAGACCGTCCGGCTGGTCGCGGTCGGCTACGCCGCGCTGCCGATCGGCGCGGCGCTGATCGCGCTGATCGCCTACGCCCGCGAGCTCAACGCGCTGTCGGCCGGGCCCGACGTCGCGGCCTCGCTCGGGGTCGCGGTCGGCCGGACCCAGACCGCGATCTTCGCGATCGCCTCGCTGCTGGTCGGCGCGGCGATCGCCGTGGTCGGGCCGATCGGCTTCATCGGCCTGATCGTCCCCCACGCGCTGCGCGCCATGCTCGGGCCCGATCACCGGCTGCTGGTGCCGGCGTCGATGTTCGGCGGCGCGACGGTGCTGGTCGTGTTCGACTTCCTGGCGCGCAACGCGATCCCGTACCACCACCTGCCGACCGGCGCGGTCACCGCGGTGGTCGGCGCGCCGTTCTTCTTCGGGATCCTGATCCGCCACAAGCGCCGGGCCGCGCTGTGGGGGCGGGCGTGATCGGCGAGCCGCGGTGAGCGAGCGGTGAGCGATCCGCGGGTGCTGCGCCACGTGATCGACGCGATCACGCCGGCCTCGGCGGCGCACGGCGACGCCGCGCGGCGGCGGGTCACCGGCGCCAACGCGGCGCTGCTCGAGCGGCTCGCCACCGCGCTGGGCGGCGCGCAGCACACCGCCCGTCCGCGGACCGCGCGCCGCGCCATCGTGGTGTGCGCCGGCGATCACGGCGTCGGCGATCCGGGCATCGCGCTCGGCGCGGCGCACCCGACCGCGATCGCCGCCCACGCGATCGCCGACGGCAGCGCGGCGCTCGCCCAGATCGCCCGGGCGAGCCGCGCGCCGATCGTGCTGGTCGATGCCGGCACCCGCGAACCCGCCGAGCTGCCGACCAGCGCGGTCCGGCTGGGCCGCGGCCCGAGCGCCGACCTCACGACCGGGCCGGCCCTGACCGTGGTCGATGCCGCGCTCGCGCTCGAGGCCGGGATCGCGCTGGCGGTGTCGCTGGCCGACGACGGCCTCGACCTCCTCGCGGTCGGCGCGCTGGGCGTGGGTGCCGAGGTCGCCTCCGCCGCGCTGCTCGGCGCGGCGCTCGGCGCGCCGCCCACCGGCCTGGGCGATCCGGTGGCGGAGGCCGCGGGCGCCCGCGGCGCCGCGATGGCCGGCGCGAGCGCGCTCGAGCTGCTCGCCGCGTTCGGCGGGCCCGAGACCGGCGTGCTGGCCGGGCTGATGCTCGCCGCCGCGTCGACCAACGTCCCCGTGGTCCTGGATGGTTATGCGACCGGCGCCGCGGCGCTGATCGCGGCGGTGCTCGCCCCCCACGCGACCGGCTACCTGATCGCCGCTCACACGGGCTCGTTCACCCACGCGCGCATCCTCGCGCACCTCGGTCTACATCCGGTCTTCGAGCTCGGCCTCGGCCACGGCGAGGGCACCGGCGCCGCGATGGCGCTACCGCTGATCGATCACGTGGCGGCGCTGGCGAGCCGGGGCTAGAACCGTGGGATGGCCGAACGCAGACGTACGACCGACAGCCTCGAGGCCCGGCGCAAGACCGGCTCGAACGAGGTGCTCGATCGCCTGTTCGTCTACGCGACGCTGCGCGACGGTCAGACGGCGCGATCGCTGATCGCCAACCAGATCGCGAGGTGCGTCGAGGCGTCGACCACCGGCGCGATCTACGCGTTCCCGGTCGGCTACGCCGGCTTCGTCGAGGCCCCACCGCCGCGCCGCGTGATCGGCGAGGTGCTGTGGCTCACCGACCTGGCGGCGACGTTCGGCCTGCTCGACGCCTACGAGGGCGAGGACTTCGCTCGCGTGATCCGGCAGGTCGAGCTGTCGACCGGCGAGCCGGTGTGGACCTGGATCTACGTGCTCGCCGATCCGGACACCGCGAAGCACGGCACGCTGATCGAGCACGGCGACTGGGCGCGCTACGGACGAGAGCAGGACGCTCGATCGTAGAGAGCGCGGACACGCAGTCGGAGTACGCCGGGAAATGCACCGGCCGGGAACAGCGCCGTTAGATCGGTCGCACGTTCTCGGCGCGCGGACCCTTGGGGCCCCGGCCTTCGTTGAACGAGACCTTCTGGCCTTCGCGCAGGTCCTCGAACCGCACGCCCTCGACGCTCGACGTGTGAAAGAAGAAGTCGTTTCCCGATTCGTTGGAGATGAATCCGAATCCTTTGTCGGTCAGACGCTTGATCGTACCTTCAGGCATTGCAGAGCTCCTTGCGCAGGCACCGAGGGGTTCGCGGAAATCTGTCGGGGCTGACGCCGCCGGTGGCGGCCAGGGCGGTTGCAGATCGGCGACCGGGTTCGGCTGCCAGACCTGCGGACCGAGAAATTCGGGCCAACGTGGGCCAGAGAGAATGGCCAGAGAGAATGTGGAAGATGGCGTCTTCGGAAACGGGCCTAGATGAAGAAGTGACCGAGGACGGCCATCGAGAGAGCAGCTAGCGCGGCAGCGATCGTACCGAGCCCGACTTTGCAGCCCTGGTTCGGAAGGGACATTGGTTGTGGCACGGGGGTCACTTTCCCTCTTTGGCGGACGGAGTCAAGTTCCGGGCCCACGCTTCCATTTCGTGTAACTTCTCTCGTGATCCTGAATAGATGAGACTGATCGCTCGACCTCATTTTCAAGCGTGGTGGCCTTGACCCGGCAAATACATTCCGGGGTGATCGGGTCTGGGTCCCCGGCGGGAGTGGCCGCCGTCAGGAGCCGCGGGCCTGGCGAATCAGGCGCAAGTAAGACGCCTGCGCACGCGCGGCGAGATCGACGAGCTCGGTCACCAGCTGGCTCGGCGGTGCGCTGCTCGTGATGTGGGCGTACACCAGGTTGACCGCGCGCTGCTTGACGAGGACGGGGACCACGAGCACCGCGAACGGCTCGGGCTGGGTCGCCAGCGCGGCCCACAGCTGCTTCTCGACGGGGCGTGCCGCGGACGGCGGCGTGCCGACGAACGGCTGGCCAGCGTCGTGGGCCGACTGCAGCGCCGACGCGCCGCCCAGCGGCAGCGACAGCTCCTCGATCGGCTTCTTCGGCACGACCGGCGGCGCGACCCAGCCCCGCCAGCCGAGCGCGTTGCCGTCGCGGATCAAGAACACGACCAGCGCGTCACACCGGCCCTGGGCGTAGGTCACGAACGCGTCGGCGATCTGGTCGCGATTGGTCGCCGCGTCGATCCGCTCGCACGCCACGGCGTAGCCGATCGCGAGCGGCAGCGCGCCGGCCAGCGGCGCCTGCGAGCTCGGCCGGCGGCGGCGCGGCTCGAGAGTGAGGGCCGGCGGCATCACCATGCCCATCGCCGGCTGGGTCCGCCGCCGCTCGCCGGTGATCTCGCCGTCGGTGCCATCGGCCGCGCGGGCCGAGCGCACGAACCGTGCCCGGCGCGGCAGGCCGAACAGCTTCTCGAGGTAGTACAGCGCCCGGAGCTCCGGCACGACGTACGGCGTGACGTGGGAGCCGAGCCGCGACGCGACCTGGTCCACGACCTTGCCGTCGGTCGGCTCCACCAGGCCGACGGCGACGGTGCCGCCCTCGCCCAGGTAGCCCAGCGGGATCGCGCGCAGGCGGTGGGCCTCGTCGGCGCCGAGCCGCTCCATCAGCGACGGATCGGCCTGGTCGAGCAGGGTCGGCGTGGCGATCGGAAACCCGCTGAGCTCGGCGAGGTACGCCGACAGCAGCTCGAGGTCGATGTAGCCGAGCTCGACCAGGTTGGTGCCGAGCCGGCCGCCGTACAGCACCTGGTTGCGCAGCGCGGCCTCCAGCTGCGAGAGCCCGATCGCCGCGTTGCGCAGGAGCAGCGTGCCGAGCTTCACGGCGCCATCTTAACCCACGGCCCGCCGCCGATCGTCGCGGTTACGCGGGAGCGTAGCGGGTGGGGTCCGGGACTCCCGCCTCGGTGAAGCCCTTTCGGCGCAGGACGCAGGCGTCGCAGCGCCCGCACGCCGCGTCGCCCTGCGGGTCGTAGCACGAGTGCGTCATCGCATAGTCGACGCCGAGCCCCTGGCCGAGCGCGATGATCTGCGCCTTGGTGAGCTCGATCAGCGGCGCGTGGACCCGGAACCCTCCGGCCCGCGTGGCAACCTCGGCCAGGGCCTCGAACGCGCGCACGAACGCGGGCCGGCAGTCGGGGTAGCCGCTGGCGTCGAGCACGTTGACGCCCAGGAACAGGTCGCGCGCGCCGAGCGACTCGGCCCAGGCCAGGGCGAGCGCGAGCAGCACGGTGTTGCGCGCCGGGACGTAGGTCGACGGCACATCGCCCGGGGCGCCGATCTCGGCGAGCGAGCGGTCCTTGGGGACCTCGATCGCGGCCGTGGTCAGCGCCGAGGGCGCGAGCGCGGCGAGGCCGACGTCGACGACGCGGTGGTCGCGCGCGCCGAGCGCGGCCGCCACCCGGGCCGCGGCCGCGAGCTCGACCGCGTGGAGCTGGCCGTAGCGCACGGTCAGCGCGTGGCAGTCGAAGCCGCGCGACCGGGCGACCGCGAGCGCGGTGGTCGAATCGAGGCCGCCGGACAGGAGCACGACGCACGCGGGCACCCGCGCAATGTAACCCCAGAGTTCGCCTGGATTGACCCGGATCGCGCAGCAGATTTCGCGAGGTCGAGGCTAGCCGCTAGCCGATCGACCGGCGCCACGGGCCGGTCGAGAACGCCGCGACCAGCGCCTGGGCCATCGCCTGGTCGCAGTGCCAGAAGCGAAACGCCGGATCGAGGAACGCGCGGAGCGCCGGCAGCGCGCCCAGGTCGTGGCCGGTGACCCGGGCCTGGCCCATCGACCAGTCGCCGAAGCTGCGCTGCGCGATCGGCTCGCTGATCAGCCGGGCGATGAAGCGGTGCCGGGGATCTGCGGCGATCGCCTGGTACAGCGACTCCACGTCCTCGGGAAATCCCTCGAGCACCTGGAACACCGAGCCGGCGTGGTGGACGAAGATTCCGGTGACGCCGCGCTCGGCGTTGCACCGCCGCCAGGTCGAGAGCAGCGCGTCGAGCGCGCCGCGCGGCAGATCGCCCTGCACCGCGCTGACGTACGCGATCCGGGCCAGGTGTGGCGTCATCATCGGCCGGGTGAATCGCCCCGCCCGGACGGCGTGACGGGGGCCTGCCGGCGTCCTCTGGGACGGCGCTCGGGTAGTAGACTCGTCGGGTGCGCAAGCGTCTGGCGATGTGGGTCGAGCACGTCGCGCACGCCGACGACCTCGGCGCCGGCGCGGCGGCGGTCGCGGTCGCCGCGCTGGTCGCCTGGTCGGTGTGGCAGCGCTGGCTCCTGCTCGACGCCTCGCCGTTCCCGCTCGGTGTCGACGGCTACTTCTATCCGATCGAGCTGCGCGCCCTGCTCGACCGCGGCGAGCTGGCCTACCCGGCGTCGCCGCTGACGTTCTACCTGCTCGCGCCGTTCGCCGCGGCGACCGATCCGATCACCGGCGCCAAGCTCGGAACGGCGATCTACAGCGCGGCGATCGCGATCCCGACCTACGGCGTCGGCGCGCGGCTCGGCGGCCGGCGCGGCGTGGGCCTGGTCGCCGCGGTGCTCGCGACCACGAGCGTCGGGTCGGCGTACCTCGCGGTCGAGTTCGTCAAGAACGCCGTCGGGCTCACCGTGGCGCTGACCGCGCTGTGGCTGGTGCTGGCCGCCGCCGACCGGCCGACGCGGCTCCGGATCGCCGCGGCGGTCGCCGGCGTGGTCGCGACGTGGACGGCGCACAAGATGGCCACGGCGCTGGTGCTGATGGTTGCGGTGCCGGCCGCGCTCGCCGCGGCGACCGACCACGGCCGGTTGCGCGGCCGGCGCCTGCTCTACGCGATCGGCGGGGCGATCGCCGCGCTGGCGGCCGCGCTCGCCCTCGCGGCGGCGTTTCCCCGCCGCTTCCTGTCGCTCGACGACGCCGCCCTGCTCGGTGGGCTGTACACGACCACGCCGCGGTGGAGCGCGCCGGCGCTGGCGCTGCCGGGCGGCGACCTCGTGGTCGGACGCGACGCGCTGCTCGGGCTCGGGCTCGCGGTCGCCGCGGTGGCAGCTGCCGTGGCTGCGAACGCGCTGCGCCGGCGCAGCCCCGACCGGGGCGCGGCCGACGGGCGCGGCGTCGCGGCGTCACCGGCGGTCGGCGCCGCGTCGTGGCCGATCCTCGCGCTCGCGCTCGCGATCGGCCTGCCGCTGCTCGACGTCACCGACCGCGATGGCCTGGGGTTCCGGCTGCGGCTCGCCGCGTTCGTCCCGGCCGCGCTGTCGGCCGCGATCCTCGCGCGCACGGTGCTCGCGCGCCGCGCCCGCGACGGCCTGGCGGTGGCCGCGCTCGCGCTCGCGCTCGCGCTCGTCGCGATCCGCCGGCCCGGCCCGCGGCTCGACGGCGAGATCGTCACCCACCCGGCGCTGGTGTCCGCCGCGCTGGCGCTGCGCGGCCACGTCCCGGCCGACGCGACCCTGATCGTCCCCGAGCGCCACATCGCGTACCTGGTCGCCTGGTACACCGGCGCGGCGATCGCGATCCGGCCCGAGCGCGTCCCGCCGGAGCGGCGCTACCGGCTGTTGCCGCTGCACTTCATCCGCGCCGACTCGCCGCTCGATCGCCAGCTGATCGCCGCGCGCGCCGAGCCGTCGTTGATCCCGCCGCTCGGGGTCCACCCCGGCCACCCCAACGGCCTGGTCCTGGTCGCCGAGCCGACCTGGGCGTGGGTCCTGGACCACCTGCCCGCGGCCGATCGCGCTTACTGCCTGGCGTGGCCGACGCTGTGACCGCCCGCGCCGCGGCTACTCGGTCTTCGTCGGGATGCAGGCGCGCAGCGCGGCGACGTCGGGCGCGGCCTGCATGCAGGCGATCACGCGGCGATCCTTCACCGCGGCGCACTGCTGGATGTCCTCGACCGGGACCTTGGCGACCAGCTCCTCGATCCGCTTTGGATCGGTGACGCCGCGCTCGGCGCCGGTCTCGCCCGGCCGCGGCGTGATCTGGAAGATGTGGGCCTCGAGCCGGCGGCACTCGGCCTTGTTCTGCGCGACCTCGGGCGTATCCTTCTCGTCCTCGCACCCGCCCGCGAGCACGGCGATCATGGCCAGGGCGAACAGCTTCATGGGGGACCTCCCGCGGGCTCCGAGGGCTTGGGCTCGATGATCGCCCTGGGCAGCTTGACCGGCTCGGGGCTGTCGCTCGCCATCATCCGCCGGATCGCCGGCGCGACCAGGAACAGCGCGGCGGCGATCACCGCCGACGACACGATCAGGGTCGTGAACAGGAAGCCGTAGCCGCGCGTCGCGCTGAGCCCGGCGGCGCGGCCGGCGAGGTAGTTGCCGATCGACACCCCGAGGAACCAGGTCCCCATCACCATCCCGGCGACCCGCGCCGGCGCGAGCTTGGACATGCTCGACAGCCCGACCGGCGAGATGCACAGCTCGGCGCAGCCCGAGAGCACGTACATGCCGATCAGGTAGTTCGGGCTGACCGTGCGGTACGGGAACGCGAACAGGTAGTCGGTGTTGGTGCCGAACACCGTCGACACCGTCGCCAGGGTCGGCAGCATCACCACGAACGACAGCGCGTTGATCACCATGCCGATCGCGAACTTGTTGACCGTCGACGGCTCCTTGCCCGAGCGGGCGAGCCGCAGCCAGCCCCACGCGAGCACCGACGCGAGCACGACGATCACCCCGGAGTTGATGAACTGGTAGAAGCTGGCCACGATGTGCAGCCCGAGCCAGTCGCGGTGGACCAGGCGCTCGGCGAACAACGACAGGGTCGTGCTCGCTTGCTCCGACACGCCGAAGAACGCGATGCAGCCGACGAACAGCGGGATCATCGCGAGCACGCGCTTGCGCTCGCCGGCGTCGCGCGCCGTGCGATAGAACCCGGTGAAGATCGCGACCGCCGCGATCGCCAGGCCGATGCCGAACGCGTTGACCACCAGGGTGTTGCTGAGCGCGAACACGTAGCGATCGACGACGATGCCGAGCACGAGCACGCCGACCAGGCCGCTGACGATCGCGACCAGCGTCGTGCGATCCCGGGCGGCCCGCGCCGGCTCGGTCGGGACGACCGGATGCAGGCCGGCGTCGCCGAGCCGTCGCGCGCCCAGCACGTACTGGACCAGGCCCACCGTCATGCCGATCGCGGGCACCGCGAAGCCGATCTTCCAGCACAGGTTCGGATCCATGCCGTGGTTCTGGAGCAGGTGGCGGAAGCCCACGTTCTGCGCGATCAGCATCCCGACCAGCGGCGCGAGCCCGGCGCCGAGGTTGATGCCCATGTAGTAGATCGTGTAGCCGCTGTCGCGGCGGATGTCGTCGGGCTTGTAGAGCTGGCCGACGATCGTCGAGACGCTGGTCTTGAGGAACCCGGTGCCGACCGCGATGAGCGCCAGGCCGGGGTAGAACAGCGCGTCGAACGGCGACGCGAGCATCGCGTTGCCGGCGATGATCCCGAGCCCGCCGATCGTGACTGCCTTGCGCTGGCCCAGGAACCGGTCGGCGATCCAGCCGCACGGCAGCGACAGGAGATACACCGACGACAGGTACAGCGCCATCACCGTGCCGGTCGCGGTATCGGACATGCCGCGGCCGCCGAGCGCCACGGTCGTGGTCATGTAGATCGCGAGGAACACGCGCGCGCCGTAGTACGACAGGCGCTCCCACATCTCGGTGAAGAACAGCGTCGACAGCCCCGAGGGATGCCCGAAGAAACCGGTGTCGCGCGCCGCGCCGTCTGCTGCCATCGCGCTCGACACTAGCGCGAACCCGACGCGCGGTGGGAGGCAGAAACGCTGCGACGACCTCGCGGTCGCAGCGAGGCCGGGTTGCCTCGCCGCGAAGGTTGCCGGAGGTACCGTGCCGGTGCGGCACACTCGCCGCGCCGCGCTACAGCAGATCGACCCAGAGCTCGCCGTCGATCAGCGTGATCGGATAGCGCCGCAGCTCCAGGCCGGGGTCGTGCCGACAGCGGCCGGTGCGGAGGTCGAACTGGTAGCCGTGGCCCGGGCAGATGATCGCCCCGCCGGTGAGCTCGCCGCCGGCCAGCGCGACGTCCTCGTGCGGGCACACCCCGGGGACGGCGACCAGCTCGCCGTCGACGCGGGTGACGATCACCGGCCAGGTCACGCCCGGCACCGCGAACGCGCGCAGCCCGCCGTCGGCGACCTCGCCGAGCGCGCAGACCCGGACCCGCAGCGCCACGTCACGCCCTCCCGGACGGGCCGGCCGCGCCTGCGGCGCCGGCTCCACCCCGACCGCGCTGCCGCGGGTCGAACCGATCGCGCAGCCCGTCGCCCAGCAGGTTGGCGCCCAGCACCACCCACGTGATCGCCAGGCCGGGGACCAGCGCGTAGACCCGGACCCAGTCGGTGTTCCACAGGAAGTTGCGCGCCTGGTCGAGCATCGCGCCCCAGGTGTAGTCGAGCTGGGGGCCGATGCCGAGGAACGACAGCGACGCCTCGACGATGATCACCGCGCCGAGCCCGAACGACATCTGCACCATCGCCGGCCCCATCAGGTTGGGCACCAGGTGGCGGAGCATGATCCGGCGGTTCGACGCGCCGAGCGCGACCGCCGCGGCGACGTAGTCGCGGTCGCGCAGCGCGAGCACCTGGCCGCGCGCGACCCGCGCGTAGCCGACCCAGCCGTTGGCGCACAGCGCCGCGATGGTCAGCGGCACGCCGGGGCGCGCGACGGTGGCGACGATCGCGATGTTGAGCAGGATCCCGGGAAACGCCATCAGCACGTCGACCGTGCGCATCACGATCTCGTCGACCGCGCCGCCGAACCAGCCGGCGACCGTGCCGACCAGAAGGCCGATCGCCGACGAGATCGCCACGACGATCACCGACAGCTCGAGCGCCGACCGCGCACCCCACAACAGCTGGCTCAGCGCGTCGCGGCCGCTGGCGTCGGTGCCGAGCCAGTGCGCCGCCGAGCCGGCCTCGAACTGGTGCGCGAGCTCGACGTGCGGCCGCGTGAGGTCATACGGCGCGAGCCACGGGCCGGCGATCCCGGCGATCACGTAGACCGCGAGCATCACCAGGCCGAGCCACGCGCTCGGCGACAGCGCCGGACCGCGCCGCCGTCCTGCCGCCCGGTCGGCGGGGCCGGTCATGCCCGCCGGATCCTCGGGTCGGTGAGCCCGTAGCTCAGGTCGACGATCAGGTTCACCGCGACGTAGATCGCCGCAATCACCAGCACCGCGCCCTGTACCACCGGGTAGTTGCGCTCCTTGATCGCGTCGACCAGGGTCGCGCCCAGCCCCGGGCGCGAGAACACGTTCTCGATGATGATCGCCCCCGACAGGAGCGAACCGAACTGCAGCCCGACCACGGTGATCACCGGCAAGAGCGCGTTGCGCAGCGCGTGCAGCGCCAGCACCCGGCCCTCGCCCAGGCCCTTGGCGCGCGCGGTGCGCACGTAGTCCTCACCGAGCACCTCGACCATCGACGACCGCGTCATCCGCGCGAGCATCGCCATCAGGTGGGTGCCGACCGCGAACGCGGGCAGGATGATCGCGCTCGGGCCGACCTCGGTCGGGCCGGGGAACCAGCCCAGCGCGATGAACCCCCACAGCAGGATCAGCGGCGCGAACATCATCTGAGGCACGGCGATGCCCGACAGCGAGACCACCGTCGCGGCGGTGTCGAGCCATGTGCCGCGGCGGATCGCCGCCGCGATCCCGAGCGGCAGCGCGAGCACGACCGCGACCAGCATGCCGCACACCGCGAGCGCCAGGGTGTGCGGCATCACCTCGGCGACCCGCGCCGCGACCGTGGGGCCCTTGGGGTCGCCGTTGCGGCACTGGTTGCCCAGCGTGCCGTCGACCACGTGGCCCAGGAACCCCACGAACTGCGCCGGCAGCGAGCGATCGAGGCCCATGCAGTGCTCGATCTTGCGGCGGATCTCGAGCGGCGCGTCGCCGCCGGCGAGGTGATCGACCGGATCGCCGGGCACCAGGTGGAGGAACCCGAACGTGAGGATCGACACGCCCAGGATCGCCAGGGCGCCGGAGCCCAGCCGCCGCACCAGGAACGAGCCGATCGTCACCGCCCGAGCGTATCAGGTTGCGTCAGGGGGTCAGCGCGGCGCAGCGGCGCAGAACTTCGGCGCGTGCGACGCGTCGACCGGCGTGCCCGGGGACAGCAGCGGCTGGCCGCCGTGGTCCTTCATCATCTCGAAGTCCCGGCACTCGTAGCCGTCGCGGCAGTCGCCGTTGGAGCCACAGGACTTCATGCAGTAGCGGACCTCCGAGGCGCGCGGCACGCAGTGGCCGTTGATCGCGCACAGCTCGTCGAGCGAGCAGCACACCAGAGGGCCCTTCGGATCGGCCTTGCAGTCGGCCTGCGCGACGTCCGGATCGCAGACCCGGTTGTCGAAGTCGCCGGTGAAGAACCGGACGCACGCCGCTTCCTCGGGGCAGGTCGAGTAGTCGCAGCCGATGACCGTGCAGTAGCCCTGCTCCGAATCGGTCAGGACCGAGCCAGCGCACGACGAGCACAGGCACACCCGGTCGCCATTGGGGCTGCAATCGGAGCTGAGGATGCACTCGTCCCCGATCTCCTTGCCACAGGCCGCGGCGGCCAAGGCGAACAGCGCGATCAGAACGAGACGGTAACCCATGGGCGCGCGCATCCTATCGGCGGTTGGGACCGGCGGCAACCGCGCGGGGTTGCCTGCGCACGGCTGCGATATTCCGGTGCAATTGCGCACACGAGGCACGGCTAGGCCCCGCCCTGGGCCTGGCACCACGCCCAGTAGCGCGCGATGCCGGCGTCGGGCCGGGTCGCCGGGGCGTAGCCGAGCAGGGCGCGGGCGCGATCGATGTTGGCGTAGGTCACGGGCACGTCGCCGGGCTGGCCGGGCTGGCGGTCGATCACCGCGGGCTTGCCGACCACGCGCTCGATGATCCCGACCAGCTCGGCGAGCGAGATCGTGTGGGTGCCGCCGAGGTTGACCAGCTCGTAGCTGCCGGGCGAGACCCGCTCGATCGCCGCGACCACGCCCGAGACGATGTCGTCGATGAAGGTGTAGTCACGGCGGCTCGTGCCGTCGCCGAACAGGGTCACCGGCTCGCCGCGGGCGATCGCCCGGGTGAACTTCGAGATCGCCATGTCGGGGCGCTGGCGCGGGCCGTACACCGTGAAGAACCGGAGCGCGAACGCGCCGATCCCGAACAGGTCGCGGTAGGTCGACAGCTGGAGCTCGTTCATTCGCTTGGTCGCGGCGTACGGCGACGCCGGGCGCAGGCACGGATCGTCCTCGGAGAACGCGGCGACGTCGCGCAGGTCCGCCCCGGGCCGGACGCCGTACACCGAGCTCGACGACGCGAACACCAGGCGGCCGAGGCCGACCTCGCGCATGCGCTCGAGGATCACCCCGGTGCCCTCGATGTTGGTCCGCAGGTAGCGCAGCGGCTGGGCGAGCGACGGCCGGACCCCGGCGAGCGCGGCGAGGTGGCAGACGACGTCCACGCCGCCGTCGATCACCCCCGCGACCGCGGCGCGATCGCAGATGTCGCCTTCGACCAGCCGGAACCCGGGCAGCCCGGCGAGCTGGGCGGCGGTCGCGCGCTTGACCTCGGCGGGGTACAGGTAGCCGTCGAACGCGTCGATCCCGGTGACCCGGTGCCCGGCGCCGGCCAGGCGCTCGCAGGTGTGCGATCCGATGAACCCGGCAGCCCCGGTGACCACGACGTGCATGCCGGCACTGTTGCGTGGCGGCCGTCGCCCCGCAAGCGCGGCCGTTGGTTTGCGCGCGCGGCCGCGCCGGGCGACAACCGGCGGGATGCGTGCCGTGATCCAGCGAGTCACCCGCGCCCAGGTCACGGTCGGCGACCGCGTGACCGGCGCGATCGGCCCCGGCCTGCTCGTGCTGCTCGGCGCGGGCCAGGGCGACACCCCGGCCGACCTGGCGTACACCGTCGACAAGATCGCTCACCTGCGGATCTTCGCCGACGACGCGGGCAAGATGAACCGCAGCGTGCTCGACGTCGCCGGCGGCGTGCTCGTCGTGTCGCAGTTCACGCTCTACGGCGACGCGCGGACCGGCCGCCGGCCGGCGTTCACCGCCGCGCTCGCCCCCGACGCCGCCCGCGCGCTCTACGACCAGGCGCTGATCGCGCTGCGCCAGGCCGGCATTGCCAACGTCCAAGCCGGCGAATTCGCCGCCGATATGGCGGTCGAGCTGGTCAACGACGGCCCCGTGACGATCCTCATCGATTCGCGCAAGGTGTTCTAGCTCCCCGGTGCTCGGGGCGTTACGGTTGCCCTGGCGCTCGGGCATGTCCACACGATGAAGGTCAGGTTCTGGGGAGTGCGCGGCTCGATCCCCGTACCCGGGCGAAGCACGAGCCGGTACGGTGGAAACACGTCGTGCGTCGAGGTCCGGCCCCGCGGCGCGCCGCCGATCATCATCGACGCCGGCACCGGCCTGCGCCGGCTGGGCAAGTCGCTGATGGAGGAGGCGTTCGGCGACGGCCGCGGCACCGCCTCGATCCTGATCAGCCACACCCACTGGGACCACGTTCAGGGCCTGCCGTTCTTCTCGCCGCTGTACCGCGCCGGCAACCGGATCCAGATCTTCGCGCGCCACCGCGACACCCACCTCGAGGCGGTGTTCTCGCAGCAGCACGGCGCGCCGTACTTCCCGGTCCCGCTGTCGGCGATGCAGGCCGAGATGTCGTTCCACGCCCTGACCGAGGGCGCCCGGTTCGAGCTCGACGGCGCGATGATCACCTCGACCCGGCTCAACCACCCGTGGATCGCGCTGGCCTACCGGATCGAAGTCGATCGCGCGTCGGTGGTGTACTGCTCGGACACCGCGCCGTTCACCGACCTCCTGCTCGGCCGCGAGTTCGTGGTGGACCCGCCGTCGCTCGATCAGCCGCTGCCGGCCGACATCGCCGCCGAGCTCGCCCGGATGCGCGCCGGGGTGATCGCGCTGGCCGCCGGCGCCGACCTCCTGATCTACGACACCCACTTCACGCTCGACGAGTACCGGCTGCGGCCGCACTGGGGCCACTCGCACCCCGACGACGCGATCGCGATCGCGCGCGACGCCGGCGTCCGCCGGCTGTGCCTGTTCCACCACGCGCCGCTGCGCAGCGACGACGACAACGACGCGATCCTCGCCCGCTATCGCCAGGTCACGGCCGCGGCCGGCGACCGCTTCGAGGTGCTCAGCGCCTACGAGGGCCTCGAGCTCACCCTGGGGGACGGATGACCGCCGCACGGCCGATCCGGGGTGCGGCGTGAGGATCCGGTTCTGGGGCGTGCGCGGCTCGATCCCGGCGCCCGGCCCCGAGACCGTACGCTACGGCGGCAACACCGCGTGCGTCTCGGTCCACACCCGGTCGGGCGGCCTGGTGATCATCGACATGGGCACCGGCCTCATGCCGCTGGGCAACGCGCTGCTCGCCGGCCGGTTCGGCGCCGGCGCCGGCGGCAGCTCGGCGACGATCCTCCTGTCCCACACCCACTGGGACCACATCCAGGGCCTGGGGTTCTTCGCGCCGGTGTTCGTCGCGGGCAACGCGTTCACCGTCCACGGGCCCGGCGGCTCGTCCGATGTCCTCGAGGGCATCCTCGAGGGCCAGATGGACCCCAACTTCTCGCCGCTCCAGACCCTCAAGAACTTCTCGGCCAGGTTCGACGTCCAGGCCATGGACCTGGGCGCGCCGCTCGCCGCCGAGGGCCTCTCGATCACCGCGCGCGAGCATCCCCACGGCGCGACCACCGCGCTGGCGTTCCGGCTCACCGAGGCCGGACGGACGTTCGTCTACGCGTCCGATGTCGGCCAGCCCGACGACGCCGGCCCCGACGCCGGCCCCGATCCGGCCGCGATCGCGTTCTACCGCGGCGCCGACGTCCTGCTGCACGACGCGACCTACCGGCCCGCCGACCAGGCGACCCGGCGCAACCGCGGGTTCTCGTCGTACGAGGATGCCGCCGCCGCGGCGGTCGCGGCCGGGGTCAAGCGCCTGGTCCCGTTCCACTACGACCAAGACTACACCGACGACGACGTCGACGACGTCGTCGCGAGCTGCCGCCGCGCCCTCGACGCCCGCGGCGGCGCGGCGATCGAGCTCGTCCCGGCGCGCGAGGGCGACGAGCTCGAGATCTGACCTCGGCGCCGCCCCGGTGCTAGCGTTGCGACCGTGAAGGTCCCGCTGTTCGACATGGCGGCCGAGCTCGCCGCCGTGCGGCCGGCCATCGACGCCGCGATCGCGCGCGTGCTCGACAGCGGCGTGTTCATCGGCGGGCCGGAGGTCGCGGCGCTCGAGCTCGAGCTCGCCGCGGCCACCGGCGCGCGCTGCGCGGTCGGGACCAGCTCGGGCACCGACGCGCTGCACGCGATCTTCGCCGCGCTCGGCATCGCGCCCGGCGACGAGGTGGTCGCCGCGCCGCTGACGTTCTTCGCCACCGCCGGTGGCGCGGCGCGGCTCGGCGCGCGGATCGTGTTCGCCGACGTCGCCGACGACTCGCTCACGCTCGATCCCGAGGCTGCGGTCACCGCGTGCAGCGATCGGACGCGGGCGATCGTGCCGGTCCACCTGTTCGGCCACCCGGCGGCGCTGCCGGCGGCGCCGTGCCCGATCATCGAGGACGCCGCGCAGAGCCTGGGCGCGGGCCCCGTCACCGGCCGCGCCGCCGCGGTGTCGTTCTTCCCGACCAAGAACCTCGGCGCGCTCGGCGACGCCGGGGCGGTGCTGACCGACGACGCGGCGCTCGCCGACCGGGTCGCGCTGCTGCGCACCCAGGGCGCGCGGCCCAAGTACCACCACGTCGCGATCGGCGGCAACTTCCGGCTCGATCCGCTGCAGGCCGCGGTGCTGCGCGCCAAGCTGCCGCACCTGCCGGCGTGGATCGCCGCCCGCCGCCGCCACGCCGAGCGCTACCGCGCGCTGTTCGCCGCCGTCGTCATACCGCCCGAGCTCCGGCTGCCGGCGCCGCACCCGGCCCACGTCTACCACCAGTTCGTGATCCGCGCGCCGCGCCGCGACGCCCTGCGCGCGTATCTGGCCGCCGCCGGGATCGGCACCGAGGTCTACTACCCCGAGCCGCTGCACCTCCAGCCGTGCTTCGCCGAGCTCGGCTACCGCGCTGGCTCGCTGCCCGTCGCCGAGCGCGCCTGCCGCGAGGTCCTCGCGCTGCCGATCCACCCGACGCTGCGCCCCGAGGCCCAGGACGTCGTCGTCGACGAGATCGCCGCGTTCTACCGCTAGTCAGTCGAGGTTGCGCTTCTTCAGCACGAAGCTGACCCGGCGGTTGAGCTTCCAGGCAGTCTCGTTGTGGTGGGGGTCCATCGGCTGGGTCTCGCCGTAGCCGTGCGACACCAGCCGGCTGGCGGCCACGCCGTGCGAGATCAGGTACTCCATCACCGCCGCGGCGCGGCGGTCCGACAGGTCCATGTTGTAGGCCGCGTCGCCGCGCTCGTCGGTGTGGCCCTGGATCTCGATCAGCGTGTAGTCCGGGTTGCCGTTCATCGCCGCGACCACCGCGTCGAGGATGTAGTAGCTGTCCGGCTTGATCACCGCCCGGTCGTACTCGAAGTTGATCGGCT
>Ga0307515_10005411_pt1 | contig 25880 bp, 11 predicted proteins | sample 17_EM_MG_FD_194513 | JGI IMG/M metagenome (GOLD analysis project Ga0307515, IMG submission 194513) | Populus trichocarpa ectomycorrhiza microbial communities from riparian zone in the Pacific Northwest, United States - 17_EM | ecosystem: Host-associated > Plants > Roots > Unclassified | place... | reverse complement strand
CTGGGCGACAATTCTAGTGCAGAGGGGTGGGGCGGCTTGAATTGATTAAATAAAATAGGTAAGGTTTTTGGTTAGAATACCTCTAAGGTACTAACCAAGGACTTAGTAAGTGAGCGCTCGGTTACTTTTCTTAGGGCCCATACTAGTATTTAGCAACTTCCGCTTATCCTGTAGGTCCTCTCTGGGCACCTTAAAGGAATATTTAAGCTACTAAGCTTGCTAAAGTTATGGAGTTTACACCCGCCAAAGGTCCTTTTAAAATTTATCATTCATCCACCAATTAATACTACTATCTATTTCCATCTATATAGACGTAGAAACTACTTCATCTATACCTTCTACGGCTCCTAGTAAATTACAGGTACCTATAGAGCTTTAGAAAACTTATAACTTTAATAGTCGCGCCACCAATATAGACCTAGCGGGGGACCCGGCGAATTCAGAAGCAGATACATATAAAGGCCTTAACTGGAAGCTATTTCCTAGCTTCCAAATTCCTTCACCATCTAAACGAGACCGACGATCGCATATTTGGTAATACTGCTATGAGATTTACCAGACGGAAATATAGAAGATCTATGCGGTATACAAAGCTTGCAATAAAAAGACGAAAACAAAATACGCTACTGGCTATCGCTAGCTTAATAGTTTAACTAGTAGATGCGTAGAGCACCTTAAAGAGAAGCACAATATTGGTAAAGATGGAATAATTAAGCTGCTAGAAAAAGGTCCTAATACGCTTATTAGTATAATGAATAGAACTCTAGATAAACAAGATGCTATTAATAGCTAACGGAGGGCGTTTAATAAAGCTCGATTTAAGAAGCTCCTAACTAGGTGGATTATTTAGGACCAAATTGCATTTGATTAAGTTAATAGCAACTACTTTTAAGACCTTATTTTCTACCTTAACACTAATACTAAATACGTCCTTCCTACCCGGAATACACTACGCGAATGGATATATAAGGATTTTAAGCGGTATAAAGGCGTTGTAACAGAGTTGCTTAAGCGCGCGTATAGTAGAATTTATATTTCTATGGATATGTAGACCTCTTGAAGCTTGCTAAGTCTCTATAGAATTGTTGTTTACTTTATTAACAATACTGGACAATATTAGAGCTTCTTACTTAGTATTCCAGACCTCGCTGGCCGATATACTGGGGTTAATATTGCTGACGGCGTGGCTATAATTTTTACCGAGTTTGATATTAGTAATAAGCTGGGCTACTTTATACTAGATAATGCGTTAAATAATAACACCTGCATAAAAGCTTTAGGGGAGGAGCTCTAGTTTAACTAGAAAGAACGTTAACTGCGGTGCGCGGGCCATATTATTAATCTTGTAGCTTAAGCGATTCTTTATAGAAAGGATAAGAACGCATTATAAACTGAACTTAAGGAGGCCAAAGATAAGATTAAGCAGCTAGAGCTCTGGAGGAAATAAGGCCCTATTAAAAAGCTTTACAATATTATTGTCTATATTAGCTTAACTTCCTTATAGCGCGAACAGCAATTTAAAGAGTTTTAGCAAATCTTTAGCACCTCTATACCGTTAGCTATTAAAGGCAGCACTATATAAACTAGCTGGAAGCTTATCCTCAACATTAATATGCGCTGGAACTCTATATACGATATAATTGATCGGGCGATCCACCTGATATTAGCTATTAATGCATTTATTAAAAAGGAAGAGCGGGAGTAGAAGGCCCACTATAAGCGCGCTATCCCTTACATTGTCGATGTGATATAAAATGTGGCCCGTGCGCGCGGTCAAGAACACCAAAACTTCTTCGCGTCAAGGTTGTAAATATATAGCTTTATCAATCAAATACACTACAATTATGGTGCGCAATCGTGAAAGTAATGATATAGACTTTGTTCCTTATACCAAACACCTAAAAAACGCGTCTTAGAAGTCTCAAAACCCTCCTCCTAAGCCCTGGCCCTTACCTGATCTTGAACCTCTTCCTATTGAGAACGAAAATACCTATAGTAAGCCGAACCTTCCTTCCAACGTCAACAATAGCGACCCCCTGTAGCTATTTAAGCTATTCTTTACAGACGAAATTTTAGATTAACTTGTGGAGTATATAAATAGGAACGCGGAACTCTACTAGATACCAGAGGATAAGACTCCAAAGGGACGCCCGTGGAAGTGGAAGCCAACATTGAGGGCAGAGCTATATATATACTTGGCAGTGCTAATTTATATAGGGCTATATGTAGAAAGTAGCATTGAGGAGTATTGGCACAAAGACTTTAGTCATGGCTTAATACATATTGTTCGGAACTTTATTGGACTTAATAGATTTCGCCAAATTAACCGCTACTTCTACTGCACTAAACCACGAGAAGACGATGACGAAGCTTTCTAGAATACTTTTGAAAGGATTTGGGACCTTAGTGAGTACCTACGCGTGCTCTATAGGAAGCTCTATACCCTAGGTATGCACCTTGCCGTTAACGAGACGATTAAACGGTTTACTGGCCGAGCTCCTAAAATCGTTAATATTCCCACTAAGCCGACGCCAGAGGGCTTTAAAATCCGGGTTTTAGGTAATTAAGGCTACGTTCTTAACTAAATGTTCCACGCCAAAGGTAATAAGAAGGGTCTATATGATCTGGATAAGGTGTACATAAAGGAGGAAGGCTTTTCTAAGACGTAGGTAGTGGTACTTGACTTACTGTTATAGAGAGACGACCTTACTAATGAGCCACTTTATCCACCAAATAAATATATGGTGTGGCTTAATAACTTATTTACAAGCGTTAAGCTACTCTCTTGGCTTTGAGAGGTGGGAATTAGCGCGTTAGGGACTGTACGCACTACTAAAACAAAGCGGGAGGAGTAGGAGGAGGCTTCGGGTAAAGTTAAGGCCCAGCATAGAGCTCTAATTGAGTAAATTAGCTCCTCCCTCGCAGAACTTAAATTGGTATTTAACAACCAGATACCGTGGGGTTCCTTATATGGAGAGCTTTCTAAAGACTCTATGGTTGCTTAATTTGCCTGGAAAGATTCGAATATAGTGCTGTTTATGAGTACGGTCCTTAATGGTAAGTGAGACTTAAGATGAGGCTCTGCTACCAAAAATAGTATCTGACGTTATCTATCGCAGGATCTCAATCAATTAAACGGCGACGACGACGCCCTGTAAAGACCTCCACCGGTACTACAATGACTTGGAAGATCTTTGGCAGCGATGTAGTTAAGGAGTTATAGATTCCGCTGTTTATTGACCTCTACAATCACTATATGAAAGGCGTTAATACTGCTAATCAGATGAGATCTTATTATAGCTCCCTCCGACGTTACCGTAAGACTTAAAAGCCTCTGCTCCATTTCCTTCTTAATATAATTGTTACTAATTGCTATAAGCTATCTTCCTACGCTACCGACGGCTGGCCGAGACGAAGTGGCCATAAGAAGTTCCTCGAACGACTTGTAAAATCTCTATTTGAGCTCTCTACCTACATACCTCGAAGCAATCGTGCGCAGGTCTCTATGGATCAAATACAGTGGTACCCGGCGATACATCATAAATACAAGGCAGTTAGAATTAATACGAAGCAGATGACTTGCTCTACATGCTTGGAGGCAGGAAGGAAGAGCCAAATTAAGAAGCTTTTAAGCAGGAAGCCTCTCTGCGAGCTTTCAGCGAATACAATAAAGAGATCGCGCGATAGTAAGGAGTTCAAGAGACCTCAAAGGTCGCCAAAAACAACGTACGGGTGTAGACTCTGTCGAATACCACTATGTAAAGACGGCCCGTATTAGCAGGAGCACGTAGATCGACTCAACACTAAAGCATAAGTGCCTATATGTAATATACACCGATATTTTAATATATTTGTAGCTTTAGTTAAGACTTTTGGTAATGCGGCAGAACGATTGACCGCCTAGGAATGCAGCTTATTGATTAGCACGCACGGGCCACAATTTATAGGACGTAAGTAACAATGTAAGGGATAAAGGACGGGACGAGGCCTTATCTAACTAAAGGTAAGAAGAAGCCGTTAATTGTTGAGAATCGGCCTTCTGGTGGCGTAAGGAGGCTGGTAAAGCCAGCCTCCTCGATATTATACTATATAGCCACTAGCCTTTCCTAGATAGATAAATTAAGCAATTAAAGCAATATATTACATTTTAATAGGTTATAAGCCCGGGTTATGCAAATTAAATTAGCTAAGTTTTACTACACCTAATAATTAACTACATAACCCACTAAAAAAATATATTTTAGTAAAACTCTATAGCCTTATAAGCTGTTTCCGCTGCATACCTTTAAAATATATACGCATCTAACAAATTATAAAAAGGCATAGAAAAAGGGGTTTAAGGAGACTTAGCAAGGTAGCTAGGCGCCAAGACGCTAAAACCCAACCTTCTAAATTTTTCCTCCAAACCCCTATACCAGCCCTTTCACTTTACAAGGCAACCGTGCATCTAAACCCGAAATAGTTATATACTCTGTTAAATCCACTATAGTAATAAAAAAATTAACACCTTAACGGTTATACCGAAGGCCTAGAAAACCAATTCCATACCAACTAAGGCCTTAACCTCTATAACCAGCACGGTTTTACTACTTCCTTAATATCTTCCTCTACCCTTATATAGTTAAAGATTTTAAAAAAAATACTAGGAATATCTTTGCGGAGGACCCTAAAGACAATAACTTTAACCCTAGCACTATACCTAACTACTCTAGTGATTTAAATAGCTCCTTAGCCTCTAATAGCACCCTTTCTATAGCCAGCTTAACTAAACTCTTTGGCCTTAAAGTCCGAACCCCTCTTTAACTGCCCTATAAAACCTTAGTTATACCTATCCTATTAGACACTTTAGAGACCTCTAAAATAAACAAAGAACTCTCTTAAGCCTCTAAAACCACATATAAATCCATTAAACTTAAAGAAGTAGAGACGCTAGAACCTTAAAGCTCTACCACCGCTAAAGACTCTAAACCTAATACCATAAACATCTTACCTTTACCCATCTCCCCCAAACGTCCCAAATCCCCTAAGTTTCGATAATTAAACCTGTCCCTAATAAGCCTAAGAACTCTCTACTAGTTTTACTAAAGACACCTACAGTTAAGGTAAAGATGAGCTTTACAACTAAAAAAGGGACTAGAGGGCTAGATAAGATAAAGAAACTAGAATCTACTATAGGATAGATAGAGTTTATTAAGCAAATACGCCTCTACCTATTAATAAATGGATATAGAGATCTGCTTAAACAAAACGCAAAAAGACTAGAATAAGGGGCCCTGTTAAAGATAACCTATGAAACTAAGTTAGACACCTAGCTTAATAAACAGGAACGAGTATGCAGCATTATCCGATGTAGACTCGGCTATAACGCTATAAGGGAAGTTAAAGAAATTAAAAACGTAGATAAGATCCTTACCAAGCTATAAAAACGCTTTCGTCTAATAGGAAGCGCAGTCTACTAATACCTTAAAAGACGTTACTAGGAGGTTACCCTAGACACCTATAAAGGGGTAATAAACTACGCGGAAAAACTACGGGAAGCATAAATAGAGATTATAGAGCTTAACCCTAACTGCATAATTAGTGAAATTTCCTTAGTCAGCAAATTCCTAATAGGACTTAGCTTAGACTATAACATATTCCTAACCGCTTTCCACTAAAAACACTCCCTTCTCCTAGAACGAAATAAAAAGAATAAGATTATAAAAATAGCTATAACTTTTAACAAAGCTATCTAAGTGGTAGAAAGGGAAGAACAGAATATAAAGGGACGGGAAGATAACAAGACTGCCCTACTAGCAATCTCCTAAAATATCTAAAAGATAATAAGGGGTTGCGAGTACTGCCATAAACCTTACCATATAAAGGATAAATGTTAGCACCTATGCCTGGACCTTAGAAGGAAGTACCGTAAGGAAAAGTACGGGGAAAGGAAAAGGAGATAAAGTAACTCCTATAATAAGGAAAATAAGAAACCTAAGGGTAAGAACAACGAATCTATAAAAGAAACCGAAATTGAACCAATAGTAGGACTAAGCTATTTTATATTAGATAGTATAGAAACTATTTACCTTATAGCAGCTGATATAGATATAAACCTTATAGTAACCTTTTTCCTTAACTCCGGCTGCTCCTACCACTCTAGCTACTGGAAAGAAGACTTTATGGAACTACGGAGCTACGCTAGTAGACTACTTAGGGGCTTTATAGAAGCGCAAGCAATACTAGAAGTAATTGGGACTATAAAACTATCCTATATTGTTAATAACAAAAACGTGGACCTATACCTATATAATACTCTCTATGTCCCAAATGGGGGTATTAATCTAATTTTTATATTAAAACTACGGGCAAAAGGAGCAAAAATAGGCTTTAATAACGATGATGATATAACTATTACTATAAAAGGAACAAAATTTAAAGCATCCTTACTCTATAGACTATACGCTTTTAATATCTAACAGTTAGAACCACCCCTAGGACTAACTGCCTATATAGTTACTACTATATAGTATAAAATCTGGTATAAAAGAATAGGCTACCTAGGGGAGCAAAATCTACAAAGACTTAAAATAATGTTAACCGGAATAGACCCGCTTCTAGATAACTGCGTATACGTCCTATACGTCCAAGGATAAATAAAAGAGAAACTATATAAAAGGAAGTTTAAACTAGGAACTTACCTACTCAAATTTATCCACACTAATATTATTAGCCCTTTCCCTATTATAGGCTATAACTAAAACCGGTACTGGGTCACGTTTCTTAATAACTATACGCAAATAGCTGAAGCCTACCCTATTACTAAGAAAAGCGAGTTCTTCCATTATTTCCAACGTTTTATAGAAAAGTACTCCCAACCTAAACGCCGTTGTTAACGCGTTAGACTTAACTAGAGAGGAGAAAACCGCTTAAACGAATTCCACATCTTCTGCGCAGACAAAGAAATTAATATTAAAGTTATAGCTATAGAATAGCACTAATAGAATAGAGCCGCTAAACGCCTAAATAGAATCTTAATAGATAAGCTTTATCCTACGCTGCTAAACGCAAATCTATATAAGAAATGGTGGCTAGAGATACTTATCTCTATTATAAAAATCCGTAACCATAGCCCTAGCGCTTGTATTAGCAAAACACCTTACAAAGCCTAGTATAGTAAGAAGCCAGACTTATCCTTTATCCGAGTACTAGGATGTAACTACCTAGTACTAAAACCCAAAAAGAAACGGCGAAAACTTACTAATATAAAAACAATGCCATGCAAACTCCTTGGCTTTAAAGGAAGTTAGAACTATCGTATTCTAATAGAAAATGGCATAATTACTCGCTCCGCAAATGTTATATTTATAGAAAAAAGACCTTATCTAGGCGCCCTAAGTACTAAAGGGGAGACACAAAAACAATTAAATAAGCGACCAGCTAAAGACCCTATAGGTCCCAGTAGGGCTTCTAAACGACTAAGAGTGCCTTATATAGAAGATTTATACCCTATTAATAGGGAAGATGGAAATATAGTAGATAATGAGTTACTAGCTTAGCTATAAAACCTTAAATCTTCTAAAACCTTTAAAGGGGAAAATACTAGCGAGACATTACCCGAAAGGGAGGGCGGCGTAAGCCCCTTAACTACTGCTAGTAGTAGAACGCCAGAAAGAAATGATGAATTGGACCTATAAATGGGTGAATCGTTAAACCAAACTAACACCGACCCTAATAATAGGGAACCACCATCTAAAACAGAGAACGTATACTTAGTGCCCGGTAAGACACTCTAAAGCCACCCTAAACTATAAATATTAATAAGAGCAACTAAAGGCCAATACTTTAAAGATTTAATAAGGAGGTATATATTTGTTACAGCACTCCTAAGAGCGGCAAAAACTGTAATGGAACCTTTTAAACCAAAAACACTACTATAAGTTAGGGCTAATATCTTATAGAAATAATAGCTCGCGGCCATAAAGGATAAACATAAGTCCCTACTTAATAATGTCACGTAAATCCTAGTAGACCCTCCAAATAGACGCGTCTTATAAGGGAAATGGGTTTATAAACTTAAAAGAGGACTAAATAGTGAAATACTACGGTATAAAGCCCGCTGGGTTATACGCGGATTTAAATAATAAGAAGGCGTGGACTATAATAAAACATTTACATTAGTAGTTAAACTAATAAGCTATAAGATAATCTTCGCCATTGCCGCAGCCCTTAACCTTAAAATTAAATAAATGGACGTTAAGATAGCCTTCCTTTATGGAGCAATTAATAAAGAAATATACGTTAAGCAACCCGTAGGGCTAGAAGATAGAATAAAAAGAGTTTATTAACTAAATAAGGCACTCTATAGACTTAAACAATTACTACAAATTTAGTATCGCACTCTCGCCCTCTTCCTAAAAGGTCTAGGCTTTTTACCTCTCTTATCCGACCTTGGCGTGTTTACTAAAGGTCACATCTACCTAGTAGTTTACGTAGACAACCTACTAATAGTAGGCCCTAATAAAAGCGAAATATAAAAGATTAAAGACGCCCTTAGTAAAAGGTTCCAGATAACTAACCTAGGGCCTTATACCTACTACCTAGGGATGTTAGTACGCAGAGACCGACCAACCCGCTCCCTTCGGCTTTACTAAAAAGGGTATATTAAAAAAATACTATGGAAATTCAACATGTAGGAATGTAAACCAGTTATAACCCCTATAGATACTAATAAACTAAAACCCTTTAAGGAAGGCTTTATAGCTACAGAAACAGACTAGAACTGGTATACTAGGGTAATTAGGTCACTAATATACGCTATACTGGGAACCAGACCAGACATTATATACGCGGTGTTAGCCTATAGCCGTTATATAGCCAACCTAAGAGAACCTTATATTAAAGCCATAAAACGCCTCTTCTAATACCTTTAAGGCACTATTAACCTAGAGTTAACCTACTCTGGTTCCTTAGAAGAATTGGTTAAATATACTAACTTAGACTAGGCGGGAGATATTACAACCAGACGCTCTACCGTAGGGTACGTCTTTAACATCGGAAGTGGAGCAATCAGCTAGTTATCAAAAAGGCAGCCCGTTGTTGCCCTATTATTCTATAAGGCAGAATATATAGGAGAAATATAGGCTATTAAGGAAGCCGTCTAGCTTAGAAACCTCCTATTAGAACTACTTAAGACAGAAAAAGAGCCTACAGCGACTATAATTTATGGAGACAACTAAGAAGCTATAGCCTTAGCCAAGAACCCCTAATTCCATTCTAGGACAAAGCATATTTTAATTTAATACCACTACGTACAAGAAAGACAGGCCGAAGGGGATATAAACCTACAGTACATTTTAACGGAAAAACAGGTAGTAGATGGGCTTACTAAAGCCCTACTAAAAGACAAATTTATTGCCTTTAGGAACGCATTAGGGTTAAAAACGCATAAATATTAAAATGGGCCAATTAGGATTTTCCATGCCAGGCATAGAAAATCGCTATTGGCTTAATTAAAGGCGGTAACTATAATTACGTACCATGACACAAATGGGACCTCCCTTAGGCACTCTTTTCCTATTTTTCTTATAAAGAGTTTTTAAGGTTTAATAAGGCCTAAAAGGGGAAGTCCCTTTTTACTATTTATCTATCTACAAAACTTATACAAAGGATTAAGCGGGAGCTGTCTATTCTTATACCATTAGTTTAAGCGGGAGTGTTAAGAATCGGCCTTCTGGTGGCGTAAGGAGGCTAGTAAAGCTAGCCTCCTCGATATTATACTATATAGCCACTAGCCTTTCCTAGATAGATGAATTAAGCAATTAAAGCAATACATTACATTTTAACATTAATTATAGACAACGCGTTAAGCCGCGAGGATTGGGACGTGTTAAAAGAGTATATACGGATCCTAAAGCCGCTTAAAGAAACTACTAAGCTTCTAGAAGGTAGGGCTGCTTAAGGTAAGCTTCTTTAGTAGAGTTTACTAGCTTTCTGCTAACTACTAATATTAGGCAAAAACGGCGCTCTATAGGAGGTCCTCCCCTTAATATTCTACCTAATTGGAAGGCTTAACAAATTCGTGCATTAATATAAGGACAATCCTAAGTCCCATTTCCACACTAGCCTTTAGCTTAAATGGGAGAAGCTTAATAAGTACTATAAGCTTACTGACGACTGCGCCGCCTACGTCGCTTTAGTTGTTCTCTACCCGCGATATAAATGGAAGTATATTAAGGATAAATGGGCCGGCAGGCAGGAGTGGATTGATACTACAGAGGAACACGTTAAAGGGTAGTGGGCTGTATACAAGAATATGAAGCTGCCTATAGATAAAGAAGCTCGGCCAGCCAAGCGCTAGCGGCGTAAGGAGGACGGCTTAAGAGCCTTCCTAAACGAAGGCTTTAGCGACGACTCTGATAAAGATAAGGCTCGTGATAAATACGAGGATTAGATGAAGAACAATCCGTATAGGGAAAAGAAGGTCTTAAACCCGATTTAGTACTAGTGGGCTCTTCGCATTAACTATCCACGCCTCTCACGCTTCGCGATTAATTAATTTAGCATACTAGTAATAAGTAATGAGCTAGAATAAGTATTTAGTGTTACTGGAAATATAGTACGGCCGAATAGGGCGAGGCTTAAAGCTGACGTAATTAGTGCTACTATATATTTAGGGCAATGGGATAAGAACGCCGTTATTAATATTAGCCGGTGAGGTTAGTATGCAGATATAAAATAGCTTAAGCAGTGAATAGAGGACTAATAAATAGCAGACAATAATAACCCGATCCTACCACCGAAGCCCTTAACACTACGCTGATAATGTTATATATTATGGATTTCCTCTTATAGCCGGCGGCGCTATATAGAGGAGCTTATGCGAAGGCCCTACGGGTAAGATTCCGGCGAATTAGGCAACCTTTTATTGCTACACTATGCTAAGGCTTTTTATAGGGACTATATATACTATCTTAACAATTTAAGCCTTTTAAATCTTCCGGAACTAGCCCGAGTTAATTTAATTCAATGATTTTAGAGCGCTAAGCAATTTATTCAAGTCCGAGGTTGCTAAAAGACTTAAAAGACTTACTGCTATGCCTATATAAGCCTTATATCTGGCCCTAGGTCCTGCCTTATATCTAGCTTATTACCTTATATTTAGCTCTTTTAGGACCCTACCTTATATCTAGTTTGCCCTACAAGCTTATAGTACTATAGGAGTCGTTTATTATAACTAGTCGTTCGCTCTCGATTTAAAAGGGTTAGGAAGGGTCCAGTTAATGTCTTAGCGAAACCTTATTTTGACGTTCCGAACTTTTAATTTGATTTATTAGTTCGTTCGTCAGTCGCATTTAATCGCTTAGTTTAATCGTCCGTTGGTATAGTATTAGTGCCTCCCTAAGAAGCCTTAATTTGAATTGGCGATAGGCCTATATTAAGGCTCTGGTTTGGTTTAATCTAATATTTAATGTTCCATCCAGTTAAATTAATTTAGTATTCGCTAGCTAGTCGTTTAAACGGTTATTTAGTGCCTTCCTTATATCTACCTAATATCCTTATCTCTTACTATTAGTATATCCAAGCTAGCTCCTACTCTGGCTCCGTACTTTAGCATCTCGCTCTAGCTAAGCTCTTACTTAGACGCTATATAAAGCCGTTACGCTATAGTAGATAGGTTAATTTTGTTAAATGGTTGTATATCTAGGTTAAAGGAGGTTAGGCTTATACGGTTAGGTTTATATAGTTAGGTTCGGTTTAATTAATGTTTAATATTCGATTGTTTAATATTTAATCGTCTGTCTGTTTAGTAAATAAAGGTAATTATAAGTATAAGAGAGGTACCTAGAAGAAGCTTAAAACACTTATAAAGGTAGAAGAAGTAGTAACTTCTTAAATAAGGTAGTAGATTAATTACTTAGTAAGCGCTAAATGTATAGATTAGATACAGTACGGTAGGTAGGCCAGGCTTATAACTATAGGCTTTTATAGTATATGGAATTAAATAAGCAACTTAATTATAAATTTATGGACATTAAGTGATATAAATATATAAAAGTAGACCCCTAACTCTAAAGCCTATAAGTTATTTTAACTATATCTAAGACATACGAGGGTAGTTATAAGCTTTGCAGTGTGGGATAATTAAGTAAACGACTTAATTGTAAATCTATAGAAATTAGGTAAAAAATATATATATAAATATAGAGTCCTAACCGTAAGGTCTATAACTTAATCTTTGACTTATTTAAGCTATATATAAGGTATACGTGATATATAAGGGTAGTGCTATAGAGCCTTCTAGGCTGCAGTTATATGTCTTAGTATAGTACCGGTAGTCGGTTATATACCCCCCTAGATTTAACGGTATAGTTAAAGCTGTAAAAAAACAAAAATAAAGGTAGGGGCTATACCAAAATAGGAAATTTAGATATAATTTGGGAGTAATAAAGGAGAGGGTGTTTATAACGGATATTATAAATATTATAGGTATTGTTAGGTGAAACCTGAGTATATAGTTATATAGCTGCGAGGCACAGGCGACTCGTATGCGACTCGCCTATGAGGTACGTGCTCTGTACGTGCCTAGGGAAATCCCTTCCTTACCTCGCACCTCAGACTCCTCCTTCTCCCTTAAGGATTCGTCTACTGTACAATATACCCTATTGTTCTATCATTGGACTCCCTATCCACATCCTCACCTTATAGGTATTGCGGATATTGCGAATATTATAATAATACTAGTTGTTAGATAATGTATTAGTAATCTAATGTCGAATATCTACCAAATTTAACTGCTTTATCTATGCTTTGTGCTTTTAACGAGGTAAGATTTTAGTAAGGCTATTAGCAGGCATTTTATCTATAGAAACTCATTATACGTTAATCTTTTTATTTTAGACCTCCTATCTAAGCTAGTGCTAATAAACGTTAATATATTAAAGCTTGGTGTTAAGTTTTAGTATATCCTGTCTAAGTAGGCGTACGGTCTGCATATTATCGCATAATAGGGTAAATTCGCGTTCTAAATTAAAGCCGATTGTCTTAAAGAATCGTTGCCACTAGATAATTTTAACAGTAGCAGTAGATAGAGAGAGAAGCTCTGCTTTGGTAGTTAAATAAGTAACAGATTATTATAAGGTAGCTTTCCAATTAATTAGGCCTCTAAATAGCATAAATAGGTACCTCTAAGAGCTCCGTCTAGTCTTCTTATAGTCTGCAAATGCTATATTAGATGCTTTATAAAAGGTAACATCTTTTTCTTCTAGGTTTCTATAATAGACATATACTCTAAGTACTTCGCCAGAGTACTTAATAGCTGTAAATTTTGTTCTAAGGCAATAGGTAATAGCTTAGTTTACTACATTAAAGTGTTTTTAATTTAGATTAGTAAGGAATTTAGCCAGTTTAGAATGCGACTTAATAGTATTAGGTCTTCTAAATACGGTAAGGTATATAAGCGAACTAACTTATTACTAGTAGGCTAGTGTCCTTTAAGGGTTTGTCTGCTAATTAGACGGAATTAGTTCTTTAGTAGAAAGTAATAATTTAGGAAATCTACCTAGTTATATATTAAATTAATTGGCTATCTTTTTAATATAAGAGTCTTAGTAGAGCTAAAGCTTTCTACTTACTTAATCTCGTTTAATTTAAATTCCTAAAAACTACTATAGGTCTCCTAGTGCACGGATCTCATATCAGTGTAGTAGTTTGGCTTTAAACTCTTCTAGTTTTAGGAGGTCCTCCTTAGCAAATAAAACGGCAATATTGTCTATATAAAAGAAGACAATAAGCCGTCCGTTAGTAAATAGGCAGTTAGTACCTAAAATAGGTTTTAATTTAAATTTAGCTAGGGTACTAGTAAGCTCTTTATACTAAAGTAGTGGTAAGATTTTTAATCTATATAGCGCTATAAGTAGTTCTGGAATATATCTATTTTAGTTAAATCCTTCTAGATAGTAGTAGTAAACTAGTTTACCAAACTTTGCATTTATAAATACGTTTACGGCGTTATACTATTAAATTTCCAAATTAAATGCGGCTGCTATGGCTATAAGGGCACGAAATATTCGAGTAGCTAGGGTTACTGCATAGGTCTCTTCTTTAGTAATTTATAGGTCTCCACAGATATATAGTTAAGTTTTTAGCTTTTAAAGATAACCGTTACTATCGAGCTTATATTTAAAGACTTATTTTAGTAAAAGGATCTGCTTATTACTTACTTCTTCTTTTAGTATAGTCTTAAATATCCCTTAGCGTTTTAGGTTACTATATTCTTTTTTTATAGTCTTTTAAAAGTTAGTAGTTAATAGATACTTTCTTAGATCTTTAAAATTCTTTAGTTTAGGAGGAATATTGTCCTAATATAAAGATAAGGATCAAGTTCGGTTAATATCCTTTACTAGTTCTATAGCAAATTCAGCATAGTAACCAAATAGGGTAGATAGATTGGCTAGTGTAGTCGTGTACGCTTAATATTAAATTCTTTTTAATCCTTTTAGTAGGGTAAGGTTAGTAAAAGGTTTAGTTAAGACTTTGTTAGCTTATAGAGCTATATTTAATAGTTCTAGTAAACTGCTTAGCTAGGTAGAAATTACTTTAATTATATCTAAGATATTATCTTAAAGTCCTTCTAATATAGTGTTTCTTTTTAGTAGATTTAGAAATACTGTTTTACTAGGGGTTAGTAACTGCTTAGTAACCTTTATAGGAGGCTCTGCCGAATTATTTAATTTAGGTATAATCGTTTAATTTATATTTAAGATAGGTCTATATAGGATAGATTTATCCTTAGATTTATCCTTATAAAGAGGTTCTAGTAGACTAATTATCTAGATAGTGTCCTTTAAGGCTTCCCTTAGTAGGTAGTTAATATCTTAACCCTTAGGGTTATAAAATAAGGTCTTATTAAATATAACGTCTTTAGTTTAAATGACTTTTTAAAGACTTAGAATCCAGATTTAGTAGATATTAATTAAATTATAGCTAACTAGGTGTCTAATTAATGCATAGGGACCTATCTTATCTCCCTTTTTAACTTATTTATCTAGCGTATAGGTCTTATAGCTATATATATACATATAGGTAAGTAATAGCGGCTTACCGTAGGTGATCTTATATGGAGTTTTCCACCTTAGTTACTTATTTAGGGTTTAATTAAGTACGTAGCTAGTAGTAAGGAAGGCCTCTAGTCCTAGAGATAGGGGTAAGGACGCTTCTAGCTGTATAGCCCTTAATCGTTCCATGGGGGTTCGTCTAAATTATTTAGCTCCGCTATTTTGTTCTTCTATTATAGAGCTCGGCATTTAAAAGTAATGCCTTTATCTACGCACTATATCTATAGGGTGTCTTCTATCTATTTAAAAGCTCATTTATTATCGCTCTAGAAGAAGATAACATCTTAGTAAAATAATATTTTAATTAAATAGTAAGTCTTTCGGATAGTAGGTAGGATAGTAGCTTTATCTTTATTCCTAGAGGTAAATACAAAATTAAATTTAGAATACGTGTAATAAAAATATATAGCGTATCTATCGCCGTTATATCTAGGTACTTTAAGGTTAATAATATTAAATACTAGCCGTTTAAATAGTTAAGTAGCTGGATATTTATATTTTTGTCTTTAAGAGATCTGCTATATATACTTTACTAATAAGTAAACTTTATATTTAATTTTAAGCGGTGCTCGTTCTTTGGCTAGCTCTACGCTATTAACGTACTTAAAAAGCTGCTTAATAGCGTTAGGTCCTATATAGCCGAGTATTTTATGCTATTTAATAGCTATAGCTCTAACTAGTTTACGGGCTATGCAACTAGGCTAGAATCTTCTTATTAAGAAGGTTAATTAAGGGGTTAAATCTAGGGTATTTGTAGGCTCTCTGTGCATTAGTGCCTAGTAGCCTCTTAGTCGTCTTATATAGTATACTATTTCGCCAGTTACTAGACGGTATAGTAAGTTTCGTCCTAAGTTAAAATAGATATTGTTATTAGTAGCTTTTAAAAGTACTATAATATTTATAAAGAAGGTAGGTATTAGTGCTATATAGAATAGCTTCAATTTTAACTTCCTAGTAGGTATATTAATAGTAATAGTTACTATTCCGTAGGCTTAAATCTTTTTAAAATTTCCGCTAGCAATTAGGTGTTTTTTACAGCTAAGTAGGAGAAGGTAAAATCTTCTTTATTATTATAGACGTGGGTGTTTATATTAGGGTTAAGTATTTAAGTATTCTAGAGTTTAAATAGAATTTAACTAGTACTAAACACGATAGTATAGCTAGTTGGTATTATAGAAGGTAAGGTTTTAGAGTTAAAATTAATTATAGATTCTATATCCTTCTTTACTTCCTATCCTCCTTTTCGGATATAATTAACTATATATTTAATCTAAGGTATAGATAAGATCTTTTCTTTTACTTCCTTCTAAACATCTAGGTTTAGTCTCTATCTATATAGGCGCTTCTTCTTAGTAATATAGTAGTAGTTATTAAATTAATATATAAGGCCGTATATGCATTTCTTATTTTATTTTAAGTTAGAATTAGAATTAGAGTTATTTTAAAGGGTTATAAATATAGAGCTATTAGTAAGGGTAGTAAAGGTTAATACTACTTACTATATACGGTAGTGCTCCTTAAATTCCTTAATTAGGTTAATAATAGATAGGGCCTCTTTACCCTTTTATTTTTTATAAATAAGATCTACTTCTAGTACTTCTATAAAGCTAAAAGAGATAGGCTTAATAGCTTAAATAAAATTATAATGTAGCCTAAATCCCTATATATCTAGTAGCTTTAATTACTCCATAAGCTTATAGACGTTCCGCTAGCTGTTTAGCTATTATTAATACTCTGCTTTTTATTATAGGCTTTTAAAGCCGTATATTAATTAAGGACGTTATACTTTTAACCTAAGGAGGTAGGGGCTAATGTATTCTTAAGTGCTTTAAGCCGTTTACGTACTATATTAAGACTGTTAATAAGTAAAAGGTAGGCTACTAATATAGTGCAAATAATGTAATTGCTAATATCGTTTATAGCCCGTTTTTACTTCTTATATATATATAAATTATCCTTATATTTAGCGTAAAGCTAATTATAGGTAGTAAGCTTAATTTGGTCTAGTTAAGCTATTAATATAGCATTAAAGTGTACGTCCGCTAGTATGGGTTAATATAGTAATTCTAGCTTTAGAAGCTCGTCTTTTATAAATAAATTAATATACTACTATACCTTATTAGTTATAGCTATGTCTTAGATAATAAAGAACTATTAAATCTAATTAAATAGCTAGTTAAGGATAATGTTAATCTTTAATTTAGTAAAGGTTATTATTTTTAGAATTTATAGGGTTAAGTAGGGTCTAATTAGTGGCTTAGTAAAAACTTTATTTTAACGTTCTAAACTCTTAATTTGATTTATTAGTTTATTCGCCGGTTAGGTATAATTATTAGTTAAGGTTAATTATCCATTTATTTAATAGGTAAAGAAGCTTAAAATACTTGTAAAAGTAGTAGAAGTAGTGACTTCTTAAATAAGGTAGTAGATTAATGGTGCAATAGGTAGATTAATTGCTTAGTAGGTAGTGCGATCCGGGCTTATAACTGTAAGCTTTGCAGTATAGGAGAATTAAGTAAACGACTTAATTGTAAATCTATTGAAATCAGGTAAAATATATACATAAATGTAGAGTCCTGACCGTAAGGTCTATGACTTAATCTTTGACTCATTTGAGCCATATACGAGGTATGCGAGATATACGAGGGTAGTGCTATAGAGCCTTCCAGGCTGCAGTCGTATGTCTCAGTATAGTACCGGTAGTCGGTTACAGTAGTGCTGACGCTAGTGAAACAGGGTAATATGCAAGGTCCGGTAGTCGGTTACAACATGTCTTGGTGCGCATTTCTTCGTAAATCGTAATAGTCAGAGAACTTGTGAACTCCGGGTAAGAAAACCTCCAATCTTGATATAGAAGTAGTGAATCGTCAACTAGATCAGATCAGCTGGTCTGGGAAAAGCCTCATCATCTCCCCAGCAGATAGTTCCCGCCCACTCGAAGAGCTTCTGTTGCTAGATCGACCACTTTCCGATTGCTTGGTGGTCGCAATTGTGTCCTTGAACTCGATCGTTGAACTGTTCAGAACGTTACCGTTAATAGACGGTAGGAATTGAATATCACCTCTCAAGGAGTTCAATTCTGTATTCTATTAGCTTCCAAGATCAGCTGTGAATCAATTATATACGTACCAACTTTCATCTCGTAATTAACGAGATATACCCGCTTGCCATTCGCCATTTTGGTTTCCGAGTCTCTAATGTACAAACTGGGCAAATAGGTACGTATGTCACCTAAGAGATTGACGTGGCTGCCTATGAACGGTTATATGATTTCAAGCCCTCTTTCGTAGGTTTCACGATACGTACTTCTCGCTGTTTCTGGCGCCCAAGTCTTGTCGCAATCAAAAACGAGCAAATGACCAGTGAGTGTCATATCATCTTCAAAGACTGTTCTTTGAAGATTGAAGGTCGTGGTAGCACGATCGTCTAGCGATGCACCCTACAAGGACCAGATTAGCCTAGACTACTAGTAATTATCGGTTGGCTTGCAAACCTTGGTAGCAAACCACTTCATTCTATATCGACACCATTTACTGCCATCCCATGGCGAGATCCACAGGTCGTACGGTTCGTCTAGCCCGTCTCTATACGGCATGGAGATTGAATAGCCATAGTGGCGACGAATCACGCGTCTGGTAGGTCGCAACCCGAGCAAGCCTCGAATGGCCGCTCCCTTGACGATAGCCTCTTGACTATTGTCGCGTTCAATTTTGGACTAGGGAAACCGATTAGTCGTACTTACCATGCTTGAGGAGTTCCGCACTGGATATTTCTGGCTGAGCACCATTCTCGCATCCGAGAACTGAGATACTGTGAGTCTCCGAAACCTCCGACGAGGCATAATTGCTGTTACCGTAAGATACCAACACAATTTGACCGGCTTAAGGTACCTACATCAATCTTGGCATCTTTGTGAGATGCAGCTTCAACTTGTTTGCCAACAAGCGCTATGATCTCTGAAATTTGTGGTTCAAATAGCTCCACCATGTCCGATCTAGCCTAGTTAGCGTCCTTAATGTCTTCTGATCGGTTACAACATACGCCTGCAAAATAACATTGTTGTTCCGTTTATCATATTTTGGCGTTTTTGGAGCAGGTTGGAAATGAATGGGCCCGACGGTGATACGTCGCGCATGATCTGGCCCAGTGAAGCTTTTCTTTTTGTCCTCAAACTGGGCAAAGAAGTGGCTGGAGAGGTTTCGTTCATTCTCCTCGAGCTCAGTGTAAGAAGTTCCAAATTCTTTAATCATCCAGTCATCGAAGTTGGAATCGATGAATGCAGAACCGCATAGAGCACCGACTCCTTCAAGAATTTCCTCGAACTGAAGCTTCCTATCTTTGTCTAGGGACACCTTGTATGTGGTAATATCCTATATGGGGTCAGCTTAGTTAGGCTGGTGTCGGTCCCTCTAGTTAGGTTTCACCTACCACCGTACCGCCACCACAATCGCAGATCAGGACATTCCTTGGGCCTCGCTGCGTAGATGGTTAGAATTGGTGTTTTTGAGTTTGGTGTCACTTACATCCAGATCAAAAATAGCTCCCAAGCCAACTTCCCGCGTCATGACCGTCAATGCGGCAGCCTCTGGTTCACTGATGATATTCACTGAATCTGCAGGCCTCGAACGCTCGGCAGGCCTTGAACCAAATCCTGCAGCAATAGCGGCTTCTCGAGTTGCAGTTCTCGCGGCATCCGTCCAAACGGCAGGAACGGTGATCCACACTTCTAGTGGAGACATCTTGAAGAGACGCTCATCTCGCTTCGTGAGATTTTTCTCCAATTCTTTGTACAGCTCCCTCAAGTAGTCCGTCACTACATCCTTGGCTCCTTTGCCCTCAGGTAAGCGCAAGAGTGCTTTGCCTAAGAGTTTCTTCAAGCGAGTATCGCCCAGGCCTTCCTTCCGGGTATCCCCACCCAACAGGAGTTTTGTCCACAGACATGCCTCCAATCCCCTCGTACCGAACCCCCATGCGACCTGCTCCAGATCTTCGTCGGGGTTGTGCTCCGGATATGCAATAGCGGATGGCGCCTTGCAACTTGTGGGACCTGCCGGCCATTGGCGAACAACGTCAATGTCTCCCAGGCCGCCTTGCTCCAATACGGCAAAACTGATTCCTGGGTTATCAGATTAGACAACGATACGCCAGATTAAGGTCATGGACTTGCCAGAATTGGTTGTACCGTAATCGAGCCCAACTATAATCTTTTTCCTCGTCGATGTCGATTGACTGCGTTGAGGGTTCGACGAGGCTGAGTACCTCGGAGGTTCGTCGTCCAAACCCCTTGTCTCCAACGGGCTGGTCTCTTTGCTATATGAGCTGGTTCGATGGAATGCCATAATTGTTGGGGAGAGATTTGACTTGCAAACGCTGGGTGGGGTAATGAAAAATAAGTGATGTGCAATAGGTGGGTCACGCACCTTCACTTGAGAGAAGTAATATGAGCTGAGCTCTGCATCAGGCTGAACCGAAGCTTTCGATCGCTAAAGGCCGCATGATTGCGGGAAGAGTTTTTATTGGCTAGAAACATTTTGCTTATCAATAGCAACGTGATATATGGTGTGTTATCCGGTGAGGCTACAAATATCATGACGAACGGGCCTTGCTGCTACTTGAAAACGACGACGGGACGACACGTATGCGCTCCATTATCTATCTTTTGGAATTCATTATTGCAACCTCTACACCATAAAGCGCGGAGATAATTATTCCCCCCTCGCTTGCTGGAGTACGGAGCAACGATGCGTTCTCCAGCCTGATCCGTTCAGCCGTGTTCGGCTGCAAGTCCAGCTATCTTGATTTCTCTCAGCCTGATCGCACTTCACCCCTCATTCAGCCGCTCCATTCTGCGACAACGGCTCTTCACCGTGCACCTGAGGATATGGGAGAAGCCACTGCATTGACAAATGGTGAAAACGCAGTTATCCAGGAAAGGATTGACCAACTAGTGTACTACATTCACAGCGACGGAGACGTTGATCAGGACGTCGCTCAATCCTAGTCGAATCTTCTGAAAACTTTGACGCTTCGAGGCTCTCCGCTGCTGAGTGGACAAGCAAATACAGAATCACCACCAGCCCCAATGACTCCAACTCCCCAAGACGAAGTGATGGGCGCTAGGGGATCTGAACCGCCACACAAAGAAGACGATAGTCCAGAGGCTGTTACCCTCCGGATGGAAAAATTGTCAATTAAGGACCCGAAACCAAATCAGCCACAAACTCTAAGAAAGACAGGGACAGAGGAGCTTATCAAACGCTTGTCGGACCCGAATAGCAACTCAAGGAGTAAAGCTCGCCTTGAGCACAACAAACGCCAGTATCCTCAATTGAATAAGAACAAAGCCTCAGGGCAACGCAATTCGAGCCATAGCTTCAAGGAGTTGCCTTCGCTGTCAGTGGCCGGCAGCCAGACGGCGACATCGAACGAAAACTTGCCTCCAGGGAAAATGTTTGATTCCAATGTGATTGAAAAATTGTGCTCACAATGTGGGAAAGAAAGAGGAGTAGACAGTCCAGCCCCAAAGAGCGAGGCTCCCGTGGCAGCAGATTCACCAGTGACTACACTAGGCAAATTAAAAACCTTTCTGGGGTCTCTAGGTTCTGGTGAGGAGGGTTCTGCAAAAGAGCCTGATACAAACGAGACTATGACCCTCAGGGAAGCCCTCAAGAGTCTCGACAAAATGGGGAAGGAAAACCGCCAGCTTCTCCAGGACATTGACATGCTTCATGGCGAGCTCCAGGACATCCAGGACACTGCGATCGACACCACGGCTAATTCATCTTGGGCTCCGCTCGAGGACCAAGTCATTGACACCATTCTCAGCGAAATCCATGAGGATCTGGACACCTGGTGCGACAAAAATTGCGCGAAAGACTCCACGAAGCTCCTATCGCTCTCTGCGGAAGAGGCCAGTGAGTTTGTGAACTTGACTAGAGCCACCGCCTATGTAGCAAATTGCGCTGAACGCCAAATCCATTGGTGGTCAAAACAGTGGTGGACTGAGGATGGCGACGGCGGACATGATCTTTCAAGGATTCTCAAAGCTATCCTAGCACGAAAGATGTGCTACAGTCTTATCGAAAATCCTTTCGTAATAGTGGACGCTCTGCAAATTTATGATAAACAAGATCGATGCCAACGTCAGGTCCTGGAGGGAGATTCGGCCGAAGTGGAGATGGAGAGGACACACATTCACCAGGCATCTTTTGGTATTCATCGAGTCTTTAAAACTCTTGAAACCGGTATGTAATGTTGACCTCAAAGCGAATCGGCGTATTAAATCAGCGTAGTGAATCCTAAGAGGTCCGCCAAATTCCGATGCGATATTCTTCGAACATTCATCCAGTCTCCCGAAACAGGAAACAAATTCGCCGAGTTGACCTTCACTTCTGGAATCGAACAGACATGCACCAGCTTCCTTACACAGGCTTGTACTGACCTAGTCGATCAAGCCATCTCTTTGGGAACTGCAAAATTCATTCAAGACCCTCTTCCTGACTCTGCACGGTCAGAGCTTATAGAGTTGTGGAAACGGGCTGCTCACCTCTTCATTCAGCTCCATACTCAAATGTCAGCGCTCTCGTGGGTCGGCACGGGTAGATATTTGGGAAATGAATTTGCGGGGGATTTGATGACCAAGCACAATTGTCATCCCAAGGACGTTGAAGCTCATCGCCAAATCCATCTGATGCTTTCCCCCATTATTGCTGTCCGGGGGAATGACGATGGAGAGAACTATAATGACTATCGGGTTGTCTCTAAGGGTACAGTCTTGGTTGGGCCAGTATTGACATCTCGAGGAGCGAAGGCCTGATTCTGGATAATGGCGGGAGATAGTAACTAGGTACCCAACAGTTTGGCATAACACTCCCTGATTGTGGCATATGCGTGAACTTAAAGACCTCTTGTTTGAACTTATACTAAGCTCTACGTAGAGGTACTTCTAGGTGAGTTGCGGCAGCGAGCCCTGGAAACGGGTTTTCAAAGAAAAGCGAGAAATTAGTTAATGAGCATAGCTTAGTTCAAAGCTTCTAAATGAAGAACAGTAGTTATGTTTAGGTAGCCACAAATAGGCGCAGTTTTGTATGGAGGATTGCACATGCGGTTTTCCATAGTGCCGATTGACCGAGTTTCGGGGCTACGAAGTGCTCTCTGTGGTAGGAGAGTAGCGAAGTCTGTTTCTGTTCGCCAAGCTCCAAGCCTTTTCCCTAATATTTTCATCATCTTCGACAAAATGAATAAAAGAGAGAAAATCCTGACATTATAGTTTAAAAATATAAAGTTCAGGCATAAAACTACCCGTGATTGGAAAGGGTTTGGAGCCTCTGATCCCCAGGTGCCTGACGATTCTTTTGGATGCTAAGGAGCGACCATGCGACAGGTTATCAAACCATGAAGCCAAGCGATTTTGGGCGTCGAGATATGCGCTCCGCTTATGATGCAAACTCAGAATCAATGCTATGTTATACAGAAGAATAAACCCGTCATTGATGCTGCCACAGCAGAGGGGTCCAAATTGGGGACCTTCATTGCGCATTGGTCGCTTCTGTGGCTTCAATCAGCCATCTAAAAACCGGGCATAGTAAGAGAGGAAGCAAGTCACAACTGCCATGCCATCTTCTACTTTCTGCCAAGCTCTTTGTTGGCCCTTTGAAAAGGAACCACAGTGTAGATATTAATTTAGCGAGACCTGCGGTAAAAAGGGCAGCTGCTAAATTGACTCTTTTAGTAGTGTATGCACCAACAAAGCTCCCTAAAGCTAAACTGAATAAAGAAGCTAATCGATAATTTCGAGGGCCGTTGGAAGCTTTGTATAATCGGACATCTGCCAAAAGGTCAATATAGGTTGATGTTGACACCGATACGAGTTCGGATCTGGAAAATTCTCGCGTTATAACTGATTGAGATGCGGAAGAAAACGATAAGAAGGACAGAATGATGTATCCAGCTGGGCTACCTTGATCAACAGCACATGAGTAGTAGATGATACCGGTGGCCCAAATGAGGACTGCTTGAGTCAGAGAAGAGACTATAAGCCATATTCGACGTCTACTACCACCCAGAACTCTCTCAGCTTGACATGTGGCATATGCGCCAGTTATGAAAAGGGAGAAGCAAACGCTGTTAACAGCATAATGGGAAGCTTCTGGCGCAAGCAGGGTGGTTTTGGATAAATCTTATCGCGATAAGATGCAATGGATATCCTTATCGCGATAAGGATATCCATTGCGTCTTATCGCGATAAGTCTTGGCATACCCCAAATAAATTTTCAGTTGCCTTCTTCTTCTTTATTATTGTACAAATATGGCTTTAGAAGTGGAATTAGAAGCTCTTAACTCTATTAATACCTCTAAATTAAAAAATATAAGAGGTCGCTTAGCTCTTTTAATATGGGAGCATACCCGTCTACTAGGCAGTAATAAGCCCGTATAAAATAAAAAAGCCTATCTTTTATTCTATTGTAAACACTATACGGAGTTATATACTATACAGTTAACTTCTAACTTCCAAAACCACTTAGCGTTAAAGCATGGTATTACAGTTAAGCCTAAAACTAGTTATATAAAAGAAGTAATACGGGATTAATTAAAAAACCTTTACCTTAAAGCGTTATCTTAAAACGAGACAAAAGAGCTAGATTTAGAAGTACTCCGAGCGGTCCTAAATAAGGAAGTTATTAATGAGGCCCTTGTTATATTAATTGTTATACGAAACTTACTATTTTGGATGGTTAAGTGGCCAGAGTTCTATGTTCTTCTACAGTTAATTAATCCTAAAGTAGACGGCTATATAACTATAGCCTATTTAGTAGTTAGTAAAAAGATCTATAACTTATGGCTATCGCAAAAGGATATTGTATAAAAGAGGCTGCAGTCTGCACTAATAAGTATTTATCTCTCCGTCGATATCTAAACCTTTCTAAATAATTACCTTCTCCTCGCGATTTATGGCCATTTTATTAATAGCTAGGAAAAGCTTATAAACGCCCTTCTTGGCCTTCGTACGGTAGCCTCTTATAGCGGGGATGAGTAATAAAATACTCTTCTTCTAGTGCTTAAGGACTACGGGATTATATAAAAGCTGGGCGCTGTTATATCTAATAACCATACTGCAAATAATAAGCTTTGTTATATGATAAGCGACTAGCTTCTCTAGGAAGAAGAAATTAAATAAAATCCCGTCTACTAACGGATCCGCTATTAGGGCTATATTCTTAACCTTACTATATAGGCTTTCCTCTTTAAAAGCTTAATTAGCCTTAATAATATTAAGTTATATAAAGAAGGAAAAGAGTTAGATCTAAAAGAGAAGAAAGAGAAGAGTAATATATTTTAGAAACTTAGTGCACTTAAAAAGCTTTATAATATTACCGTATACACCTATAGCTTAGCTAGTTATATAAGGGAGTTTAAAGGTCTTATAGGGAGAAGAATTCCGCTTAATAATCGTATGAGATAGAATAGCTAGTATTTTATGCTTAGTATAGTAATTTAGAAAGAGTTTGCCCTTAATACGTATACTAAGCGTAACCTTAATACGCTTAAAAAGGACTATCTTAGTTTAAAGGACTAGGAGGCGCTTTATATAATAAAAAGTTTTCTTTAGATATTCTACTAGGTAACCCTAAAATGTTAAGGACACGAAGCAACGCTTAAGAATGTACTCTTTATAATGGATATTATAATTAAGCACCTTAATAAATCCTAAGTTAGTTTATCTCCCCTTTCTATTTCTTAATTTAGCTAATATTATATAATAGAAGGAGTATATATCTAATAAGG
>Ga0307515_10005410_pt1 | contig 25882 bp, 21 predicted proteins | sample 17_EM_MG_FD_194513 | JGI IMG/M metagenome (GOLD analysis project Ga0307515, IMG submission 194513) | Populus trichocarpa ectomycorrhiza microbial communities from riparian zone in the Pacific Northwest, United States - 17_EM | ecosystem: Host-associated > Plants > Roots > Unclassified | place... | reverse complement strand
TCACCCGCGGCCTCAATAATGGACATCGAGATCCATCCCGGCGTAGAGGCTCGCGACCTGGTCGGCGTAACCGTTGAACATCAGTGTCTTGCGGCGGCCGGATTCGCCGATCCGCTGCTCGGTTGCCTGACTCCAGCGCGGATGATCGTGATGCGGATTAACATTCGCGAAGAAGCCGTACTCCTCAGGTGCGTGGAGATTCCAGGTACACGGAGGCTCGTGCTCCATCAATGTAATCTTAATGATCGATTTGATTCCCTTGAATCCGTATTTCCACGGAGTCACCAGTCGTACCGGCGCGCCGTCCTGCGGCGGCAGCTCCTGACCGTAGAGTCCAGTGGCGAGCAGCGCGAGCGGGTGCATCGCTTCGTCGATCCGCAGCCCCTCGACATACGGCCACGCGAGCACGCCGGTGCGCTGGTTGGGCATGCGCTGCGGATCATGGAGGGTCTGGAACGCGACGTACTTCGCCGAGCTCATCGGCTCGACGCGGGCCAGCAGCCGGGACAGCGAGAACCCGGCCCACGGGATCACCATCGACCACGCCTCGACGCAGCGCATGCGATAGATCCGCTCCTCGGGCGGGCTGATCGCGCGGAGCTCGGCGAGATCGAACACGTGCGGCTTGTGGACCAGTCCGTCGACGGCGAGCTGCCAGCCCGCGGTGGTGAACCCGGCGGCGGCGCTCGCGACACCGTCCTTGTCGGTGCTGAACTCGTAGAAGTTGTTGTAGTTGAGGATCGACCTGCGCGGCGTCAGCGGCTCGTCGAACGGCGGCGCCGCGATCAGGTTGGCGAGCGCGGGCCGCTCGGTGTCCAGCTGGTCGACCCGGTTGAGCCGGCGGTACAGCCACGCGGTAGCCGCCGCGGTCGCCACCGCGATCCCGCCGCGCATCACCGCGCGCCGGTTGATGTAGAGCTCGCGCGGCGTGATCTCGCGCTCGAGGCGCTTGTCCTGGGCCGTCATGCCTTCTCCCCGGGGCTGGGTACGTCGCCGAGCATCGCGAGTTACGCGCGATCCAGTGTGCCCGACTTCGCGGCGACGCGGGTCACGCGCGCGGCCCGGCGCCGAGCGCGACCGCCGCGGCCAGCGCGCGGCGCTGGTGAGCGTTGAGCCCGATCCGCACCCGCCGCGCGCGCAGCTTGTGCTCGACGTCGTCGAGCGTGGCCTCGCCGCGGCGCACCAGCAGCGCCGCCGCGACGGTCGCCGAGCGGCCGTGGCCGAACGCGCAGTGGATGAACGCCGGTCCCCCGGCGGCGAGCACGGCGTCGACCGCGCGCGCGATCTGGGCCGGCGCGGGCGACATCGCATCGAGCGTGGGCAGCGCCAGATAGCCGCGGCCGGCGGCGACGCCGGGCGCCTCGGGCATCTCGGCGCACAGGTCGACGACGATCGCGATCCCGGGCGGCAGCTCGTGAGCGCGCGGCCTGCGCCCGACCCAGACACCGGCGGCGACCTCGTCGGCCACCGACTCGCCGGTGACCGAGCGCGCCAGCTCGTGCAACAGCCGCATGTAACCCAGGAGCGGCGCCCACGCCAGCCACGCCCACCACGCCAGCGTGCCGTCGGCGCGCTTGCCGAGCGCGCGCGGCGCATCGGCGAGGTAGAGGACGGCCACCGCGAGCAGCACGGCCGCCGGCCACAGCAGGATCCACGCCCGGGTCCACACGGCGAGCGCGACGAACACCGCGCCGATCAACGGAAGCACACGGCTCGCCATCGCCGGGACGCTAGCCGAGCGGCGGCGACGCCACAACGGCTACCAGCGGCCGACGACCGCGAGCCCGGCGAGATCGGGCGACACGATCGGCGCCACCGCGGTGGCCGGCGATCGGTTCTCGCTGCGGCCGCGCACGTAGAGGTACACCGCGACGCCGGTGCAGGCGAGCGCGCCGGCGAGGAAGCCCTGCGCGAGGTAGCGGCGCGTGTTGGCGGAGCTGCGGAGCGACTCGGCCATCGGCCGGGCGCCCCGGTTGTTGGCGGCCTGGGCCTGATCGTAGAGCCGGTTGCCCCAGAGGTGGAACGCGAGCGCGGTGCCGCCGAGCGCGAGGCCGCCCGCGCCGAACGCGATCGGCAGCGTGTACGACCGCGAGGTCTCCGGCGGATCGGCGGCCGGGGCCGCGCTCGTCGCCTCGCCGGGCGGGGCGTCGCCGCGACCCGGCGGCGGCGGCGTGGGCGCGCTCGCGACCGTCGGCGCGGGTTCCTTCGGGGCCGGGGTCGTGGTCGTGGTCGTGACCGCCGGCGACGGCGGACGCACGGCGGGCGCAACCGGCGGCGGGGTGCTCGGCGCGGCGACGACCGGCGGCGCGGCGGGCTTGACCACGGCGAGCCTGGGGACCTCGATCGTCTGGCCATCGCCCTCGGGCCTGATCGTCCGGGTCGTCGACCACGGCTCGCGGCCGGGGCCGCGCGCGGTGATCGTGTAGCTGCCGCCGTCGACCGGCAGCGCGTGGTTCCAGCTCGCCGGATCGACCGGGTCCTTGCCGCGCAGCACCTCGAGGCCGGCGAACGAGCGATCCGCCGGCACGGCGATCGTCAGCCGCGACAGCCGCGGCTCGAGCTTGCGCGCGTGGCTGGTGGCGACCTTGGCCAGCTTGTCGTTGCCGGCGTCCCGCGCCATCCGGTTGGCGTCGACGAACAGGCCCCACGCGGTGGCGAGCTGGTGGTTCTGCTCGCGGCAATCGGCGAGGTTGAGCAGCGTGGTGACCGCCGGGTCGAGCTTCTGGCTGGCCTCGAACGCGGTGCAGGCCTCGACGGTCTTGCCCGCCTTCATCAGCCTGCGGCCCTCGTCGAACAGGCTCTGCGCCTGGACGGTGGCGGGCTGCGCGGCGCCGCGCGACGCCGCCGCGGCGACGGCGCCGAACACCAACAACCACATGCGAGCCTGCATCACGGATCCTCCATGGCTGCGTCCCATCACCGCACGTCCGGAATGTCGTCGTCCGGCCGGGGCCGCACGATGGGCCGGGGCCGCTTCGCCGGGGCCCAGCGCGGGCCGCGCACCAGGTCGGTGACGTCGCGCCCGAGCTGCCACGAGCCGACGTCGTCGGCCGTGCCGGCGGCGCCGTCGGGCCCGGCCGACATCGCGCCGATGATCTGGTTGGCGGGCTGATCGGTGCACGTGATCTCGAGCGGGTGGCCCCACGGATCCTGCACGCTGCCGAGCGCCGCCGCGCCCGGGCACGGCGCGCCGGCGTGATCGCGCGACCACGCGAGGAACCCGGTGAACAGCTGCTTCATCTGCTTCGCGAGCTCGGCGTCCGGATCGGGCGGCGGTGATGGCGCAGGCACGGGGGGCGCCACCGGCACGGTGGACGCCGCGGCGGCATCGCGCGGCTCGACGGCGATCGCCGGCGCGGGCTCGACCACCCGTCCGCGGCGCAAGGTGATGGCGGCGGCGATCCCACCGCCGAGGACCAGCGCGCCGAGCGCCGCGAACGCGAGGCTGCGCGTCCGGGGTCCCCCGGGGTTGGTCGCAGCGTTTGCCGCCGACAGCGTGGTCTGCGCCGCCCCGGCGTGCATCGGGCGCGGTGCGCCGCCGGTCGCCTGCCAGCTCGGGTTCGACGCCGTGCCCAGCTGCTCGCCGAGCGCGGCGGCGAGCTCGGTGCCGGACGAGTAGCGCTGCGCCGGATCCTTGGCGAGACAGCGCAGCACCAGCGCATCGATCTCGGGCGGGATCCCGAACAGCCGGCTCGACGGCGCGGGCGACGGCTCGCGCAGGTGCATCGCGATCACCTCGCCGGAGCCCTCGGCCTCGAACGGCGGCGCGCCGGTGATCAGCGAGAACAGCATGCAGCCGAGCGAGTACACGTCCGAGCGCTGGTCGACCCGGCCCGCGCCGCGGCACTGCTCGGGCGACATGTAGCCCGGCGTGCCCATCACCGTCGAGGTGTTGGTCTTGACGCCGGGATCGCCGGCGAGCTTGGCGATGCCGAAATCGAGGATCTTGGCGCGCTCGCCGCCGAACACCTCGGGATCGCGGACCAGGAACACGTTCTCGGGCTTGAGATCGCGATGCACGATGCCGCGCGCGTGGGCGACGCCGAGCGTGCTCGCGACCTGTCGCATGATCCGCAGCGCGTCGCCGATCGGCAGCCGCACCAGCCGCCGCAGCCGCTGATCGAGCGGCTCGCCGTCGAGCATCTCCATCGCGATGTAGGCGGTGCCGTCGATGTGGTGGCCGAAATCGAAGATCTGCACGATCCCGGGATCCGCGATCGCGGTCGCCGCGCGCGCCTCGTTGAAGAACCGGCCCACGATGTCCGGCCGCGCCGAGTACATCGGGTGCAGCAGCTTGATCGCCGCGCGGCGGCCCAGCATCGTGTGCTCGGCGAGCCACACCGTGCCCATGCCGCCCTGACCGATCGGCTGGAGCACCCGGTAGGCGCCGACCTGCGTGCCGACCTCCACAGCTCTACTCTAGGAGCAGCCGGGAAAACCGGTCAAGGCCGCGGGCGGTGCAGCAGCTTGCGGCACCGGGCCGCTACCGCTCCACGGCCTCCAGCTCGACCGCAGGTAGGCCCCACTCTCGCGCGATCGCCTCGCGCGCCGCGGTGACCACGAGGTCGTCTCCGAGAAAGTAGCGGCTGAGCGCGATCGGGAACCGCGGCACGGTGACGGCCGTGCCGACCCGGCTGTGCACGATCCGCTCGCGGCGGACCTCGCCGACCGGCCCGACGATCCGGTGGATCGCGACCAGCCGGATCGCGACGAACGCCAGCACGCCGGCGGCGAGCGCCGCGGCGATCACGATCCGCGCGCGCCGCGCTCCCGGCGCGGTCAGCCGGCCGATCAGCCAGCCGACGAGCCCGGCGCAGATCAGCGCGACCGGGGCGAAGTACAGCCGCGGCCCGAGCTTGGGCGACGCGAGCAGGGTCAGCGTGCACACCAGGCCGGCGAGCGCGAGCACCGCGTGGGCCCATCGATCGGACGATCGACCGGACCATCGACCGACAGGCGGCGCGCCCGGCGGCGCCGTCCGGTCCGCGGTGCGGCGCTGCCAGAGGCCGAGCGCGACCAGCGCCAGCGCGGGCACGAGCGCCCGCGCGAGGTCGCCGAGCACGCGGAGGTTGCCGAGCGCGCCGCGATCGACGATGCGCGCGACGATCCCGGCCTGCTGGGCGATTGCGCCGTAGCGCAAGTGCTGGGACGGCGCGGTCAGCAGCACGGCGTAGCCGGCGACGAGGCCGGCGAGCCCGGCGATCATCCACGCCCGCAGGCCGCCGCGGCGCCACGCCACCGCGGTCGCGAGCGCGGCCATCCCGGCGAACGCGAGCCCGGTGTGCTCGTTGCACAAGCCGGCGGCGGCGCCGAGCACGAACAGCGGCGGACCAAGCCAGCGGCGCGCCGGCCGCGGCGCGACGAGCTCGAAGCGATAGGGCACGAGCCACCACAGGTTCAGCACCAGGCCGAACACGTAGTTCCAGGTGAACGGGCGATAGAACAGGATCGGGCCGATCTGCGGCACGCAGGCGGTGACGGCGGCGACGATCAGCGCCGCGGCGAGCGCGTCGTCGCGGCGCCCGAGGCGCGGCCAGCGCCCGAGCGCGATCGCGGTGAGCAGCGCGAACGCGGCGAGCTCGACCAGCGGCGTGATGACGGCGTGGTACGGGCCCGGCAGGTACGCCAGGAGCGTCGGGATCTGACCGAGCCGCGGGTTGTCGCGCAGGTAGCAGTCGGCGATGAAGTCGACGAGCCCGCGGCTCCCGGTCGGGTGATTGCGCAGCCACACCAGGTGGCCCCAGCCGTCGCGCATCACCGGCTCCCAGCGCGTGCACAGCACCAGCACGATCCACCACGGGATCACGAGCACTGCCCACCACAGCAGCGCGCGGGTCGCTCGCCCGGATCCGCCGTCGGTCACAGCGCCAGGTCTTAGCACGGCGGCCGGGCTCCCCGGCGCACCGCGGTCAGGTGCCGCGCGACGGCGGCATCCCGGTCGCCGGGCGATCGAGGGCGATCCGCGCGGTGGTCGCCGCGTCGAGCCGCCGGGCGATGTCGACGGCGGTCGGCAGCTCGAGGCCGGGGGCGTCCCACAGCCGGATCGTCCCGTCGAGCGAGCCGGTCACCAGGCGCCGGCCGTCGCGCCAGGCGACGCGCTGGACCGGCGCGGTGTGGCCGCGCAGCACCCGGTGGCGATCGGTGCCCAGATCCCACAGCCGGATCGTCTTGTCGTAGCTCGCGGACGCCAGCCGCCGGCCGTCGGGCGAGAACGCGACGTCGAGCACGAGGTCGGTGTGGCCGCGCAGGATGTCGAGCACCTGGCCGGACTCCGCGCTCCATACCCGGATCGTGCGATCGACCAGGCCGGCCGCGATCCGGCGGCCGTCCGGCGACATCGCGATGTGGCTCGCCTTGTAGCCGCCGGTCGACAGCTCGACCACCCGGTTGCCGTCGATGATCGCGAGGCTCTTGTCGCAGCGGTGGGCGATCAGCCGATCGGTCACCGGGTCGAACTCGGCGTACTCGATGCACCACGCGCCGCCCTTGCCCAGCCGGGTCACCCGACCGTCCGGATCGACCAGGTAGGCGAGGTCGCCGGCCTGCGCCGCGATCCGACCGTCGCGCGCGACCGCGAAGCCGCGCACCGGGATCGTCCCCTCGATCACGACCGACCCGGCGCCGGTCGCGACGTCCCAGCGCCGCAGCGTGCCGTCCGATGACGACGACAACGCGGTCTTGCCGTCGCGGGTGAACGCGACGTGGGTGATGAGGCCGCCGTGGCCGCGCAGCGCGATCGACGGCCCGGTCCGCGAGCGCAGCTCCATCGAGCCGTCGGCGTTGGGGATCACGACGTGCTCGCCGTCGAGCGAGGGGAAGCCGTAGCCGAGGTGGTGGGCCTCGTTGGCCCACGACAGGAGCGGCTCGCGCCGGCCCGACGCCAGATCCCAGCGCGTGGTCCGGGTGGCGGTGTGCGCGATCACGTGATCGGCGTCGGCCTGCAGGCTCTCGACCGGGTCGCCCTCGACGTAGACCGCGGCGCTCGGCGGGGCGATCGCCCACACCCGGGTCGAGCCGTCGACGCTCGCGGTGACGACGCTGCGCTCGTCGGCGGAGAACCGCGCGCGGGAGACGTCGTCGTCGTGGCCGCGCAGCACCACCGCGGTGCGGTTGGCCAGGGTCCACACCCGCGCGGTCGAGTCGTCGCTCGCCGACAGCAGGCGGCTGCCGTCGCGCGAGAACGCCACGGTGTAGAGCGCGTCGGTATGGCCGCGCAGCTCGGTCACCGCGCCGGTCGCGGCGTCGAGCACGAAGATCTCGGGCAGCTGACCGGCGATCGCGATCGTCCGGCCGTCGGGCGACCACTCGACCGCATTGACCTGGTCGGGATAGCGGATCAGCTCGCGCATCGGACCGCCGGCGAACGGCAACGCCCACACCGTCGCGCCGTCGCAGATCACCACGGTGTCGCCGCGCGGCGAGATCGCCAGGAACGAGATCGCCTTCTCGGTGTGGGCCAGGATCCGCGCGGCGTCGCCGTCGCCGGGGACCGCGACCTCGTTGGCCGCGGTCATCATCACGACGTGCGACCAGTCGTCGGCGGCGACCGCGAACTTGAGCCCGGTCCGCGGCCCGAGCACGGCGGGCGTGCCGCCGGCCAGCGACACCACCTGGGGCGCGCTCGACTGGCGCTCGATCAGCACCTGGCCGCCGTCCGGCGACACCCGCAGCCGCGAGATCATCCGCCCGCCGGCGTCGACCAGCAGGCGCGGCGCGCCGCCGTGCAGCGGCCACGCGACGACCTCGCCGGTGCCGCCGCCGGTGATCGCGAACTCGCCGTGCGGCGACAGCGCCAGCGCCTCGGGCGGCGACGGCGCCTGGCCGATGTCGGTCTCGAGCCCGGTGGCCAGGTCGTAGGCGCGGATCGTGCCGTCGCGCGCCGCGGCGACCAGCGTCGATCCGTCGGGTGTGAACTGCGCGTCGATCACCCACTCGCCGGGCCGGAACACGTGGCGCGCGACGCCGAGCGCGAGCGCCTCGTCGACCATGTCGACGACCTTGCTGCGATCCTCGGGCTCGACGTCGTAGGACTTGAGCCAGGCCAGCGCCGCGGTCGGATCCTTGGTCAGCGCGGTCTCGGCCTGGAGCAGCACGAGCTGTTGCTTGCGCTTCTCGGCGCTGGTCAGCGCGACCTCGGCGAGGCCGCGCTGGCTGCGCGCGATGTTGCGCTCGGCGATGACCCGGCGGACCGACGCGACGCCGACGGCGGCGAGCACGATCATGCTGGCGATGCCGACCGCGACCACGCCGCGGTGGCGCGACAGCTTCTTGCGCAGCAGCGCCCAGGTCGAGTACGAGTGCGCCCTGACCAGCTGGCCGGCGGTGAACCGGCGCAGATCCTCGGCGAGCGCGATCGCGTTCGGGTAGCGCGCGTCGGGATCGCGCGCCATCGCCTTGCGGACGATCGTGGCGAGCTCGACCGGCACGCCGGGTACGACCATCGGCAGCGGCCGCGGCGGCCCGGCGATCACGCGATCGAGCACGGCCTGCGGCGTGGTGTCGGCGTGCGGCGGCGACCCCGCCAGGACCTCGTACAGCACCGCACCCAGCGCGTAGACATCGGCGCGCTCGTCGACCACGTCGCCGCGCGCCTGCTCGGGCGACATGTACGCCGGCGTGCCGACGACCTTGCCGGACACGGTCGAGGCTCCCGAGCCGGCCGCCGACAGGATCTCCTCGCCGGGCTCGGGGACGTCGCGCTTGCGATCGCGGGCGAGGCCCCAGTCGACGACGATGGTCTCGCCGAACGCTCCGACGATCACGTTGGACGGCTTGAGGTCTCGGTGGATCACGCACTCGCTGTGGGCGTAGCCGACGGCGTCGGCGACCGCGATGACGTGGGCCAGGAGCGGCAGCCGGTCGCGCAGCGCCTTGCCCTCGCCGATCAGCTCCTTGAGCGTGCGGCCCTCGACCAGCTTCATCACGTAGTACGGATCGCCGTTGGGCCACCGGCCGGCCTCGTGCACCGGGACGATGCCCGGGTGCTCGAGCCGCGCGGTGATCATCGCCTCTCGCAGGAACCGGGCCTCGTTCGACGGATCGTGGCGCAGCAGCTCCTTGACCGCGACGGTCCGGCCGAGCCGCCGGTCGACCGCGCGGACCACGCGGCCCAGGCCGCCGCGCGCGTGCTCGCTGACTTGCTCGTAGCGTTCCGGATCGTCGGCGGCCAGCGCGCCGACGTCGAGCTCATCGGCGGAGGCGGCGGCGGAGGCGCGCGGCGCGCCGGGCTCGACGGGCACGGTCGAAGCACAGCCCCGGGGAACCAGCGTCTCGGTGCGGTCGGGCATGGGCGGTGCTGGCATGGCGCGCGACTCGAGAGGCGTAAACCTCTCACGACAACATCAGATTCCCATGATCCGGGGTCGGTTGACGCTGAGATCTTCGATCCGGACGGCAGCCAGGGCGTTGCCTGCACGGAAGACCCGGCTTGCTGAATCTGGTTGCAATCCGTCGCGAGCGGTGCGCCGGCGCCCGTCAGGCGTCGGCAGTCGCGTCGGCGAGCGGGGCGAGCAGGTCGTCGACGTCCCGCTCGCTGAGCTTGCCGCCGCGCCGGGACTCGGGCTCGAGGATGGCATCCGCGAGGTCGCGCTTGTGGCGCTGCAGCGACAGCATCCGCTCCTCGACCGAGCCGGCGACGATCAGGTCGTGGACGAACACCGGCTTGGTCTGGCCGATCCGGTGCGCGCGGTCGGTGGCCTGGGCCTGGGCCGCCGGGTTCCACCACGGGTCGTAGTGGATGACGGTGTCGGCGCCGACCAGGTTGAGCCCGGCGCCGCCGGCCTTGAGCGAGATCAGAAACACGTCGGCGCGGCCGGTCTGGAACGCGTCGATCGGCTTCTGCCGGTCCGGCGTGCTGCCAGTCAGCGTGACGTGGCCGACACCGCGCGCGAGCAGCCCCTCGCTGACCAGGCCGAGCATGCGGGCGAACTGCGAGAACACCAGGATCCGCCGGCCGTCGCCGAGCTGCTGGCCGATCAGCTCGAGCAGGACGTCGAGCTTGGCGCTGCCCGAGACCTCGCGCGCCGCGTCGCACGACACCAGCCGCGGATCGCAGCACACCTGGCGGAGCTTGAGTAGCGCGTCGAGGATCGCGATCGTCGAGCCGGCGAGCCCGCGGGTCCGGATGTGGCGGCGAACGTCGGCGTGGGCGGCGACCCGGATCGACTCGTAGAGCTCGCGCTGGGCCCCGGTGAGGCTGATCGCACGGACCAGGTGGGTCTTGGCCGGGAGCTCGCGGGCGACCGCGTCCTTGGTCCGGCGCAGGATGTACGGCCGCACCCGATCGCGCAGCGCCTGGGCGCGGGGCTTGTCGCCGCGGCCCTCGATCGGCTCGCGGAACTCGACCGCGAAGTCGTCGCGGCTGCCCAGGAGGCCCGGCATCAGGAAGTCGAACAGCGACCACAGCTCGCCGAGGTGGTTCTCGATCGGGGTGCCCGACAGGCACAACCGGTGGCGCGCGTCGAGCCGGCGCACCGCCTCGGCGGCCTGGGCGCCGTCGTTCTTGATCGCGTGGGCCTCGTCGAGCACCAGCAGGTGGAGCGGCACCGCCGCCAGGTGGTCGCGGTCGCGTGCGACCAGCGGATAGGTGGTGATGATCGCGTCGTGCTCGGCGAACCCGGCGCGGCGCGCGGCGCGATCGGCGCCGTGATAGACGCAGACCTTGAGCGACGGCGCGAACCGGGCGAGCTCGCGCTGCCAGTTGCCGACCAGGCTGGTCAGGGTGACGATCATCGCCGGGCGGTCGAGCCGGCCGTGCTGCTTCTCGATCAGGAGGTGGGCGATGGTCTGCAGGGTCTTGCCCAGGCCCATGTCGTCGGCGAGTATGCCGCCGGCGTCGTGAGCGCGCAGGTGCTGGAGCCACGCCACGCCGTCCCGCTGGTACGGCCGCAGCTCGGCGCGCAGCTCGGGCGGCGTCTCGGTCTGCGCCACGCGGCGCGGGCCCATCGCCATCGCGTAGGCCTGCTCGCGGATCCGGGTGTCGCCGACCCAGCGCAGCGGCCGCTCGCTGTCGTGCAGCGTCGCGCACAGCTCGGCGATCAGCGGCGCGCGCAGGACCGGGGCGCGCAGCTTGGTGCCGTCGCGGTAGAGCTCGAGCAGCACCTTGGCCAGCATCTTGAGCCGGGCCGGCGGCACCGGCAGCCAGCGCAGGTCGTCGACCCGCACCGCGATGCAGCGCCGGGCCGGGCGGACCAGCGCGCCGAGGTCGCCCGCGGTGTCGAGCAGATCGAGCAGCGCGGGCAGCAGATCGATGCGCTGGCCGTCGACCTCGACCCCGAGCTCGAGGCCGAACCAGTCGGCGCGCTTGTCATCGGGCATCGCCGCGGCGTACAGCGGCGCGTCGTTGCCGATCGTCTGCCACGGGTACGCGGCGTCGACGTCGATCCGCCAGCCCAGGTTGCGCAGCTGCGGCACGGCGTAGGCCCCGAACGCGCACAGCGCGTGGACGTCACCGTCGGTCGCGACGATGTAGTCGACGCCCGTACCCGGCGCCACGGCGCAATCGTCGAGCTGGGCGAGCTCCAGCACGCCGAAGCTCTCCAGCACGCGGCAGGCCTGGGTCTCGGCGTCGCGATCGCGCACGCTGGACGGCCGCGGATCGCCGGCGCGGACCCGGCGGCCGCCGTAGTCGAAGTCGAGCCGCAGCATCGCGGTGCGGATCTCCTCGCCCCGCCGGCTGCCGTCATCGACGAACAGCGTGTCGGCGAACACGCGGAGGCAGGGAGTGCAGCGCACCGGCGCCGCGGCGATCGACATCGAATCTACCCTGCACAGCCCGGCGATCGCCGTCCAGTTTTCGGGGCGGGTTCGATACTGATCAGATGGATCGTGGCGATCCGGAGCCCGGCCTCACGCCTCGCGGACGCTCCCGCCACGCGGTCGCAGGCGGGTCCGCGGTGCGCGATCCTACTTGACCTCGAACGCGCCCGAGTCGGCGGTGGTGCCGGTCGGGTTGGGCCGCGCGTTGCCGTCGCACGCCAGCCTGAAGCGGACCGCCGTGGTGCGCGCGATCACCCTCCGGCAATCGTTGCGAGCCTCGACGGGTGGCATTCTCGCTGCGAGGTTCTCTGGCGCGGGTCATCTCGCCACGATCGCGAGGATCGCGAGCACGACGGCCGCGATCAGCGCGACGCCGAGCACGAGGCCACGGCGCGACGACGGCGGCGCCGCGCGCGGCGGCGATGCCAACCGCGGCGACGAGGCCGCGGCGGCGGGCGCTGCAGCCTGCGCGCGCTCGAACTCCCTGGCGATCCGGATCGCCCGGGTGCTGCGCTCGACCGCGATCTCGTCGTCCTCGCCCTCGGGATCCTCGGGCGGCGGCGCAAACGCCTGCGACGGCAGATCGGATGCCGCGACCTGCGGGGCCTTGTCGCGCGTGGACGTCCGAGGCGCGCGCGCCTCGGGCGGCGGCGCAAACATGCTCGACGGCAGGCTCGACGCTCCGGCCGGCGGTGCCTGGTCGCGCGTGAACGTCCGGGGAGCACGCGCCTCGGGCGGCGGCGCGAACATGCTCGACGGCAGCGCGGTCGCACCGCTCCGCACCGCGGCTGCCCCCGGCCCCGGGCCAGGAGACCCGCGCTCGTCGAGCGGGGCGAGCCGGGAGATGTCGATCTCCTGCGGCGCCGCAGGGGCCGGATGACCCGAGAGCGGCGCTCCGCAACGCTCGCACACCCCTGGCACGCTCGGTGAGACCGCTTCGCGGCTCGCCGGGTGATCGCATCGAGGACACCGCGCCGACACCATCCCCAACGATACACCACCGCGGTCGCTGCGCTATGGTCGCCAGATGTCGCTCGCAACGCGCTCCACCCCACCAACGCGTTCCGTCCCGATCCGTCGTGTAGCCGTGCTCGGAGCCGGCGTGATGGGCAGTGGCATCGCCGCCCACTGCGCCAACGCCGGCATCCCGGTCCTCCTGCTCGACATCGTGCCGCCCAGGCTCGGCGACGCGGAGCGCCAGTCCAAGGCCAAGCGCGACGGGGTCGCGGCGGCGGCGCTCGACAAGCTGAAGAAGGCCAGGCCGGCGGCGCTGATGCACCCGCGCAACGCCCAGCTGATCTCGATCGGCAACTTCGACGACGACCTCGCCCGCGTCGGCGACGCCGATCTGATCCTCGAGGCGATCGTCGAGCGGCTCGACATCAAGCAGGCGCTGTTCGAGAAGCTCGAGAAGCTGGCCGCGCCGCACGCGGTGATCGCATCGAACACCTCGGGGCTGCGGATCGCCGACATGGTCATCGGCCGCGGCGAGGCGTTCCGCAAGAACTTCATGATCGCGCACTTCTTCAACCCGCCGCGCTACATGAAGCTGCTCGAGCTGGTCGCCGGGGTCGACACCAGCCCGGAGGCCCGCGCCCGGGTCGAGGGGTTCGGTCGCGAGCAGCTGGGCAAGGGCATCGTGTGGGCCAAGGACACGCCCAACTTCATCGGCAACCGGATCGGCCTGCAGTCGATGATGACGACGATCCACCTGATGCTCGAGCGCGGGCTCGCCCCCGAGGACGTCGACGCGATCACCGGCGTCGCGATGGCGCACCCCAGGAGCGCGACGTTTCGCACCGCCGACGTCGTCGGGCTCGACACGGTCGGCCACGTCGCGGCGAACTGCCACCAGTCGCTGACCGGCGACGAGGAGCGCGCCACGTTCGCGCTGCCCGCGTACATCACGCGGATGATCGAGAAGGGCCAGCTCGGCGACAAGACCCGGGGCGGGTTCTACCGGAAGCAGGGCGACGCGGTCATGACGCTCGACCCGGCGACCGGCGAATACCGCGCCAAGGCCGGCGATCCGGAGATCGCCAAGGCGACCAAGGCGGTCGCCCGCGTCGAGGACCCGCGCGCCCGGGTCAAGCAGCTGGTCGCGGCGCCGGGCGCCACCGGCGCGTTCGCGTGGACGGTGCTGTCGCGCAGCCTGGCCTACGCGGCCCGCCGGATCCCCGAGATCACCGACTCGGTCGAGGCCGTCGACGACGCGATGAAGTGGGGCTACGCCTGGGACCTCGGGCCGTTCGAGACCTGGGACGCGCTCGGGTTCGCCGAGACGGCGGCGCGGATGAAGCAGGATGGCGTCGCGCTGCCGGCGTGGATCGACCGGATGACCGCGGCCGGCGCCGCCGGGTTCTACGACGGCGACCGGGTGTGGGATCCGGGGCGCGGCGAGTACGCCCCGCGCGCGATCGATCCGCGCGAGGCCACGTTCGAGGCGATGCGCAGCGCCGCCGGCCGGCCACCGGGCTCGATGGCGCCGAGCCACGGCGCGGTGCTCAAGAACTCCGGCGCCGAGGCCTGGGACCTGGGCGACGGCGTGCTCGGCCTGACGTTCAAGACCAAGGCAAACTCGATCGACGGCGACGTGATCAAGATGATCAACGACGCGGTCGACCGCGCCGAGCGCGAGTTCCGCGCCCTGGTGGTGTGGAACCAGGGCGAGTTCTTCTGCGTCGGCGCCAACCTGTTCGCGGTGGTGATGGCCGCCGGCCAGAAGCAGTGGGACGGGTTGCGCGAGATGGTCCGGGCCTACCAGTACGCCTGCCAGCGGATGAAGTACGCGGCGGTGCCGGTGGTCGCCGCGCCGTACAACATGACGCTGGGCGGCGGGCTCGAGCTGTGCTTCGGCTGCGCCGAGGTCCAGGCCGCGGCCGAGACCTACTCGGGCCTAGTCGAGGTCGGCGTCGGCCTGATCCCGGGCGGCGGTGGCACGATGAACATGCTGTGGCGCGCGCTCGGCAGCGTGCCCGAGGGCGTCGAGCTCGACGCCTACGCCGCGGTCACCCAGGTGTTCAAGAACATCGCGCTGGCCAAGGTCGCGACCAGCGCCGAGGAGGGCAAGGCGTTCGGCTACTTCGCGCCGGCCGACGGCGTGTCGTTCGACCGCGCGCGCCAGCTGTGGGAGACCAAGCAGCGCGCAATCGGCCTGGCCAGCGCCGGCTACCACCCGCCGGTGCCGCGCGCCTACAAGCTGCCCGGCGACAGCGGCGTCGCCACGCTGCAGATGATGATCAACACGCTGGTCCACGGCGGCTACGCCAGCGAGCACGACGCGAAGATCGCGATGAAGCTGGCGAACGTGTTGTGCGGCGGCGCGTCGGGCGCGAGCCACGCGGTCACCGAGGACGAGATCCTCGAGCTCGAGCGCGAGGCGTTCGTCAGCCTGTGCGGCGAGCCGCTGTCGCAGGCCCGCATGCAGCACATGCTGCAGCACCAGAAGCCGCTGAGGAACTGACCGCCGAGCCCCAGGAGATCCGCCATGGAAATCGTGATTGCCGAAGCAGTTCGCTCCGCGGTCGGCCGCGGTCACAAAGGAAGCCTCGCGACCAAGCGGCCCGACGAGCTCGCCGCCGACGTGATCCGGGGCCTGCTCGCCCGCGTGCCCCAGGCCCGCGGCAAGATCGACGACGTCGTGCTGGGCTGCGCGATGCCCGAGGGCGAGCAGGGGCTCAACGTCGCGCGGCTGATCGCGCTGTCGGCCGACCTCGGGATCGAGGTCCCGGCCCAGACCATCAACCGGTTCTGCTCGAGCGGGCTGCAGGCGATCGCGATCGCGGCCGGCTCGATCGCGGTCGGTACCAACGACGTCGTGCTCGCCGGCGGCGTCGAGTCGATGACGATGGTGCCGATGACCGGCTTCCACCTGTCGGCGTCGCCCGAGCTGATGGCCAGGATGCCGGGCGCCAACACGCCGATGGGGATCACCGCCGAGAACGTGGCCAGGCGGTTCGGGATCACGCGGCAGATGCAGGACGAGTTCGCGTACCGCTCGCAGCAGAAGGCGAAGCGCGCGCTCGAGGCCGGGGTGTTCGCCGACGAGATCGTCGCGGTGCGCGCGGTCGGCTACGACGGCGACCACCGGGTGTACAAGGACTTCGCGATCGACGAGCTGCCCCGGCCCGACACCACGCTCGAGGGCCTGGGCAAGCTACCGCCGGCGTTCGCCCAGGGCGGCAGCGTCACGGCCGGCAACTCGTCGCCGATCTCCGACGGCGCGGCCGCGGCGCTGGTGATGTCGCGCCAGGCCGCCGATCAGCTGGGGGTAAAGCCGCTCGGCGTGTTCCGCGCGTTCGCCACCGTCGGGGTCGATCCGGAGATCATGGGCATCGGCCCGTTGCCGGCGGTCCAGAAGCTGCTCGGCAAGGCCGGGCTGACCGTCGCCGACATCGACCTGTTCGAGCTCAACGAGGCGTTCGCCAGCCAGTCGGTGTACTGCCAGCGCGAGCTCGGCATCCCCGACGACAAGATCAACGTCCACGGCGGCGCGATCGCGCTCGGCCACCCGCTGGGCTGCACGGGAGCCAAGCTGACCGCGACCGCGCTGTACGAGCTCAAGCGGCGCGGCGGGCGCTACGCGGTGGTCACGATGTGCATCGGCGGCGGCCAGGGCGCCGCCGGCCTGTTCTCGTCATGCGAGTGACCCATGCTGGGTCACTCTCGTACGCTTCGCGTCCTCGCCGCGCTTCGCGCGGTCGCATACGAGACCCGTTCGAGGAACGCGCCTTCGGCGCTTCTCGAATGGTTCGAGCGGCCGTGACCTGGTCGCGTGCCTGAATGTGGTCGGCGATCGCGCTCGGGTTCGGGCTCGCGATGGACGCCGCCGCGGTGTCGGCCGCGCGCGGGCTCGCGGGCCACGCGAGCGACCTGGTCGTGCTGCCGCTGCTGTTCGGCGGGTTCCAGGCCGGCATGGCGGCGCTCGGCTGGCTCGTCGGGCGCTGGGCCGGCTCGTACATCGCCGCGTGGGATCACTGGGTCGCGTTCGGCCTGCTGGTGGCGATCGGCGGCAAGATGCTGGTCGACGCCTGGCGCGACGGCCGCAAGGCAGGCGATGGAAGCCCGCCGCCGCCGGCGACGTTCGCGCTGTATCTCGGGCTCGCGGTCGCGACCAGCATCGACGCCGCGGCGGCCGGGCTGACCTTGCCGCTGGTGCCGGTGGCGCCGTGGATCGCGCTCGCGCTGATCGGCGGCATCACCGCGGCGTGCTCGGCGAGCGGCTACCTCGTCGGCCGGTTCGTCGGCCGGCGGTTCGGCGCGCGGCTCGCGATGCTCGGTGGGCTGGTGCTGATCGGCATCGGCGTGCAGATCCTGGTCCGCTCGGTGTGACGCGGCCGACGCGGCGCGCGGTCCGGCCCGCTGCGTGATCCGCGGGCGAGTCGAGGACTTACGGGTTTGTCTGCGACATCGCCGGCCCGCCTGCTCCTGACCCGGACAGGAGGACCATGTCGCTTCGATCGGTGGCAGCGCTTTTCGTGATGATGATGATTCCGTCGGTCGCACCGGCCTCGCCGCGCGCCCGCGTCGCCCCGGATCGCCAGGCCGCGCCGGACGCGCCGCGGACCGGGGCGGTGTGCAGCCGCGGCGAGAACCAGTGCCACGCCCACGTCCAGATCACGGCGGCCGGCGAGATCGCCGCCGCTGCCGCGCCGCCCGGCGACGGCCTGGGCCCGGCCGATCTCCAGTCGGCCTACCAGATCGATCCGGCGACGGCGCGGCAGGGGACGATCGCGATCGTCGACGCCTACGGCTACGCCAACCTCGAGGCGGATCTGGGCGTGTACCGCGCGCAGTTCGGGCTGCCGCCGTGCACGCGCGCCAATGGCTGCCTGAAGGTCGTGAACCAGAACGGCGCGACATCACCGCTGCCGGCCGAGCCGCCGCCCGACGACGACTGGACGGTCGAGACCGCGCTCGACGCCGACATGGCCAGCGCGGCCTGCCCGGGCTGCAAGATCCTGGTCGTCCAGGCCAGCGACACGAGCTCGATCAACCTGTACACGGCGCAGAATTCCGCCGCGGCGGCGCGCCCGACGGTGATCAGCGACAGCTGGGGCCGCCCGCAGCAGGCCGGCGAGGATCTGACCAACCACGAGCCGTTCTTCGATCACCCCGGCATCGCGCAGTTCGTCTCGGCCGGCGACAGCGGCTACAACGAGAGCGGCCGGGGCCCGGCGTACCCGAGCACCTCGGCGCACGTGATCGCCGTCGGTGGCACCGCGCTCACCCGCTCGGCCGGCGCGCGCGGCTGGAGCGAGGTCGCATGGACCATGGGCGGCAGCTCGTGCAGCCTGTCGATCCCCAGGCCGGCGTTCCAGGCCGGATCGCCGTGCGCGTTCCGCGCCGCCAGCGACATCGCCGCGGTCGGCGATCCTGCGACCGGCGTCGCGGTGTACAACGCCGCCAACGGCGGCTGGCTGGTGATCGGCGGCACCAGCGCGGCGGCGCCGCTGGTCGCGGCGATCTTCGCGGCCTCGGGCCACGGCGACGCCACCGCGGCGCAGATCGCCCAGATCGCGCAGACCGCGCCGACGACCGGCGCGCTGTTCGACGTGACCGCGGGCAGCAACGGGCCGTGCGGCAACCGGCTGTGCAACGCGGGCGTCGGCTGGGACGGCCCGACCGGGCACGGCACGCCGAGCGCGACGGTGCTCGCCGACACCGGGTCGGGGCCGGGCACGGGCACGCTGACCGTGGCGATCACGTCGCCCGGCGACCACGCCACGGTCAAGGCCGGGTTCAAGGTCACCGCGACGGCGAGCGCCGACGCGGTCGAGGTCGGGCTGGGGATCGACGGCGCGCTCGTGGCCACGCTGACCCGCGGGCCCTACGAGTTCGCGACGCCGGCCAACCTGAGCTTCGGACCGCACCTGGTCCAGATCGCGGCGGCCGACGCGCAGCGCAACGTGGTCATCTCCGAGATCCACATCGTCGTCGCGCTCGGCGGCGGTGTCGGGGACGTGCCGGCCGATGACGCCGACGACGGCCACACCGGCGGCTGTCGCGCGGGCCGCGGCGCCGGAGCCCCGGCGCAGCTCGCGCTCGCCCTGGTCACGGTCCTCGCCGTGCGGCGCCGCCGGCGCACGATGCGCTGACCCGGCGGCGGGGGTGCTACGCTCGCGGCGATGCGAGGTGTCGTCGCGCTGTGCCTCGGGCTCGCCGCCGTCGGCTGCCAGTCGGGCAAGTCCGAGCCGCCGCCTGCCGCCGCGCGCGCTGCGAGCGGCTCATCCGGCCCGGTCGCGAGCGCCACCGCCGATCCGGCGGCGCCGGCACCGGCCCACATCAAGCTGCCGCGGAGCCCGGCCACGCCGGTGCGGCGCACGACCCGCCCGCTCGACCGCGACAGGCTCGAGCGGCTCTCGGCCGCGGCATTCCCCGACTTCGCGCGCGAGGACCACGACACCGACGACGGCAGCGTCGAGGTCCGCCACGTCACGCAGACCCGGCCGCGGCTCGGCGTCACGGTGCGGATCGGGCCGTGCACGAAGTCGCGCGCGTGTCCGGCGATGGATCTCGCCGGCTGGGCCGCGCGCCGCGACGAGCTCGCGCGCCAGCTGCCCAAGGAGCTGGTCGGGCGGCCCGATACCCGGTTCGAGATCGGCGCGCGCGCGCTCGCCGGCGCGGCGGCGATCTACACCTACCAGCTCGGCTACTCGGCCGGCACCGACGACAAGGACCAGCCGTCGATCGACTACAGCGACGCGTACATCCTGTACTACAACGACGGCGTCAACCAGATCCGGGTCATGGCCCACTACCTGGACGACGCCGTCGGCGGGATCGATCAGCTGCTCGCGATCGCTCCGCCCGAAGATCTCGAGAAGCTCGCGGTCGCGTTCGCGAGCTTCTATGTCCACGGCTGGGACTGAAAACCCCGAGCGACTCCGGCCGCGGGTGATCGCTACTTCTTGAGCGCGATCTTGCGCGGCTTGGCCTCGGCCTTCTTGAAGATCGCCAGGGTCAGGACGCCGCCATCGAGCTTGGCCTCGACGCGCTCGCCGTCCGCGGTGTCGGGCAGCGAGAAGCTGCGCGAGAACGAGCCGTACTGGCGCTCGTACAGCGTGAAGCTGTCGCCCTCCTTGCGCTCCTCGGCCTGGCGGGTGCCGGAGACGGTGAGGACGTTGTTGTGGACCGCGATGTCCAGGTCGGACTCGGCGACGCCGGGCACGTCGGCCTTGACGATGAAGGCCTCGTTGGTCTCCCTGACCTCGAACGCCGGGGAGAACGCGCTGACCTGGCGGCCGCCGAAGAACGGGTCCCAGGACAGGAGGTCACGCGCGACCTGGAACGGATCGCGGGCGACGTAGCGAGCGGGAGCGGTGTTGCTGTTGCCGTTGGTGCGAGCGAGAAGCGACATGAGAGTTCCTCCTGTGCAGGGAAGATGGGTGGTTCGAACTACAGCGTTTGAACTACCCCCTTGATAAGCACGCGGAGTCGCCACGCAACGCCTTGACGCGCGCCCGCGCGATGGTTACTCGCACGGGATTCCTCGACGGCGCCGACGCTCGCCGACGCTCGCCGGCGCTCGTCGGTGCTGGTCTCAGGGGCCGTAGATCACGCGGACATAGCACCGGGGGCGGGCTTCCTCGCCGGCCGCTGCGAGGAACCCGGCGCCGCCGATCTGGTCGCCGTGCGCGAACATCCGGATGTGCGCGCGGATCCGCTCGCCGACGAAGCTCGGCTTGCGATAGGCGATGTCGAACGCCCTGGACCGCAGCCGCGCCGGGTGGCCGCCGGCGGCGAGCCGGCGCTGGACCGCGGCGAGGAACACCCGGACGTAGATCAGCGAGTTGACGTGCTGGTTGGCGTCGGTCTGGTCGAGGGTGAACATGGTGTCGACCGGATCGGCGGCCAGCTCGTCGATCCAGCTCGCGCCGTCGGGCGCCTCGGCGGCCGAGGCCGGCGCCGGCTGGGGGTAGCGGGTCTCGGGGATCGCGGGGACGCCCTCGATCCCGGCCAGGCTGGTGACGCGGCGTTGATCGGGCGGGCCGAACGGGCGGGTGTACGTGTGCTCGGCGAACGCCTGGCCGGCCAGGACCAGCTCGCTGGGCTGACCGGCCGCGCGCGCCGCCGCCGGCAGATGTTGCTTGCCGCGGACGTCGGCCCACACGTTCATGAACAGCCGGGACACCGCGCCGGCGGCGTCGCGATCGTGGGCGAGCTGGAACCCGCTGGCGACCTCGAACGGGCGGTTGATCCGGACCGGCTCGTCGAGCGAGGTCACGGTGAGCCGGGTCAAGAGCGCGACCAGGCCGGACGCGCGCGCGCGGCGAGCGCCGGGGTCGCGGGCGTCGCGCGCGTTCCACAGGGTCGCGAGCGCCGGTGGGATCGCGAGCGTGGTCAGCCGGCCGTCCTGCGTGCAGTCCTCGTAGCGCGGGTAGAGCGGGTTCGTGGTCGCTTGGTCCGGCGGGAACGCCGGTGCAGGAGGCGCGGGGAACAACATCGCGCGCAGCATAGGACAGAGGTAGGGTGCTGCGTGGCCTCCGCGCTGCCGATCGACGCCGTCCTCCCCGAGGTCGTCGCGGCGGTGCGCGATCGCGGCGCGGCGGTGCTGGTCGCGCCACCCGGCGCCGGCAAGACCACCCGGGTGCCGGGCGCGCTGCTCGACGCCGGCGCGATCGGCGGCCAGGGCCAAGTCGTCGTGCTTCAGCCGCGGCGGCTCGCGGCCCGGCTCGCGGCGACCCGGGTGGCGGCCGAGCGCGGTGGCGGCCAGCTCGGCGGCGAGGTCGGCTACGAGGTCCGGTTCGATCGCCGGGTCGGGCCGGGCACGCGGATCCGGTTCGTCACCGAGGGCGTGCTGACCCGGCAGCTGCTCGGCGACCCCGAGCTCCGCGGCGTGGGCTGCGTGATCATCGACGAGTTCCACGAGCGCCACCTCGATGGCGACCTCGCGCTCGCGCTGGTCGCCCGGCTGCGCGAGCGGCGGCCCGAGCTCCGCCTGGTGGTGATGTCGGCGACGCTCGACGCCGAGCCGGTCGCGGCGTTCCTCGACGGCGCGCCGATCGTACGCTCGGAGGGCCGGACGTTTCCGCTCGCGATCGAGCACGCCGAGCAGCCCGACGATCGGCCGCTCGGCCGCCAGGTCGCCGCCGCGGTCCGCCGGCTGGCGCAGGGCGGGCTCGACGGCGACGTGCTGGTGTTCCTGCCGGGCGCCGCGGAGATCCGGCGCTGCCAGGACGATCTCGCCGAGGTCGCGGCGACCTTCGACCTCGCGGTGCTGCCGCTGTACGGCGATCTGCCGGTCGACGAGCAGGACCGCGCGGTGCGGCCGGCCCGGCAGCGCAAGGTGATCCTCGCGACCAACGTCGCCGAGACCTCGGTGACGATCGACGGCGTGGTCTGCGTGATCGACAGCGGCCTGGCGCGGATCGCCCGGCACTCGCCGTGGACCGGCCTGCCGTCGCTGCAGATCGAGCCGGTCAGCCGCGCCAGCTGCACCCAGCGCGCGGGCCGCGCGGGCCGCACCCGGCCGGGGCGGGTGATCCGGCTCTACACCCGGCACGATCACGACATCCGGCGCGCCTACGAGGTGCCGGAGGTCGGGCGCGCCGATCTCGCCGGCGTCGCGCTCGAGCTCTACGGCGCCGGGCTCGCCGGGCTCGGCGCGCTGCGCTGGTTCGAGCCGCCGCCGGCGCCCGCCGCGGCCGCCGCCGAGGACCTGGTCGTGCGGCTCGGCGCCGTCGAGCGCGGCGCGATCACCCCGCTGGGCCGCCGCATGCTGCGGTTCCCGGTCCACCCCCGGCTCGGGCGGCTGATCTGCGAGGCCGAGGGCCGCGGCGTCGCCGAGCCGGCCTGCGCGATCGCCGCGCTGCTCGGCGCCCGCGAGCTCCGGATCGAGCGCCGCGGTCCGCGCGCCGAGGCCCGGATCGCGTCGCCGTCGGATCTGATCGACGATCTCGACGCGCTGTACGACGCCCGCCGCCACGGCCTGCGGCCGGACCGGCTGCGCCGCGATGGCCTCGATCCGTACACCGCGAGCGGCGTGGATCGAGTCGCGGTCCAGCTCGTGCGCGCCGCGCGCGACCAGCGGCCCGCGCCGCCCGACCACGACGCGGTCGACCGCGAGCTCCAGATCGCGATCCTGACCGGGTTCCCCGATCGGGTCGGCAAGCGCCGCGCGCCGCGCAGCGCCGAGATCGTGTTCGCCGGCGGCGGCAGCGGCGCGCTCGCGCCGAGCTCGGCGGTGATCGACGCCGAGCTGGTCGTCGCGGTCGACGTCGCCGACACCGGCGCGCGCGGCCAGGCCAGCAAGGTGCAGATCCGGCGGGCCAGCGCGATCGAGGCCAGCTGGCTGCTCGATCTGTACCTCGACCGGATCGGCGAGCGCGACGAGCTGGTGTGGAACGCCGGGCGGCAGCGGGTCGAGCGGATCGCCCAGCTGACCTACGACGGCCTGGTGATCGACGAGCAGCGCGACGTCGAGGGCGCGCGCCGGGCCGGCCCCGCCGCGGCTGCGGTGCTGGCCCGCGAGGCGATCGCCGCCGGGATCGAGCAGTTCGTCGACAAGGACGCGCTGGCCCAGTGGCGCGCCCGGGTCGCGCTCGCCGCGCGGCTGGCTCCCGCTACCGGGCTCACCGCGCCGACCGACGAGGCGCTGGGCCAGCTGATCGCGCGGGCCTGCGACGGCGCGATCAGCTTCGACGAGCTGCGCAAGCTCGGGCTGCTCGCCCTGCTCGACGCCCAGCTCGGCGAGCACCGCGCGCTGGTCGACCGGCTCGCGCCGACCCACCTGCGGCTGCCTCGCCGCGGCCGCGCGCCGATCCACTACGAGCTCGAGCAGCCGCCGTGGATCGCGTCGCGGATGCAGGACTTCTTCGGCCTGGCGCGCGCGCCCGCCGTCGGTGATGGCCGCGTCCCGCTCGTCCTCCACCTGCTCGCGCCCAACCAGCGGCCGGTCCAGGTCACGACCGACCTGCCCGGCTTCTGGGTCAAGCACTACCCCGCGCTGCGCAAGCAGCTGATGCGGCGCTATCCCAGGCACGCCTGGCCCGAGGACCCGGCCGCGCTGATCGCCGGCGACGAGTGAGCCGCGCGCCGGGCGGCGCGCTACGATGCGCCATGCTCCGTCGATGGCTCGTGACCTGTGCCGTACTCTGCGCGGCCCTCAGCTGCAAGAAGACCGACGACAAGCCGGTCGAGCGCGCCGCACCGCCCACCCCCGCGGCCGCGCAGCCGACGCCACCGCCCTCGCCGCCCCCGGTGCCGGCGGCAGCGCCGACGCAGACCACCGAGCCGTCCCGGCCGCCGCTCGCCGAGAAGCCCAGCACCGCGCCGGGGCCGACCACGCCGGAGGTCGCGGACGCACCGGCCGGCAACCCGCCGCCCGACGGCAAGTACGAGCGCGTGGTGGTCGAGGGCGTGACCGTCCCGATGGTCAGCATCACCCATGGCGGGACGATCGTGCTGGTCGACACCGACGGCAAGAAGCCGCGGACCTGGGAGGAGCAGTACAAGAAGAAGGCCGCCAAGCTCCCCGGTCAGCTCGACATCCACAAGACCAACACCAACAAGAACGACACGTTCGAGGACGACGCGATCGACCGCGAGGGGATCTGGACGATCGACGCCAAGGGCAACATCACCAGGCACTGACGGCGCGGTGCACGCGACCGCGCGCGATCGCGTGGCTCCGCCGAGATCCTGGGGCCACGCACACAAGACGTGCAGCACAACACTCCTCGGCCGGTCGTGGCCGGATCGTGGACCTTGACGAAGACGTCGACGTCGACCCACACCTTGACGTTGACGGCGACGTAGACGTTGACTCCATCGTTGACATCGACCTCGACCCACGTTCGGGATCCTCGACGAGCTGTGTCCGGCGAGCCGCGAGCTGCGCTACGAGCATTTTATCCGTGACCGTGACCGTGATCCGAAGGTCGACGTGCAAGGTCAAGGAGGGAGTCGACGTCTACGTCGCCGTCAAGGTCAACGTCCGGGGACAACGTCGACGCTCAGGTCGACGTCAAGATCGGCAAAGAACTCCTCGAGAGGCCAACTTTCCGTGCTGGTGTGCGGATCAACCCGGCGTGCCGGTCGAGGCCGCGTCCGACGGTCCTCGCGGGCCGTCTCGCCGTGTACTCGCCGCGCGGTGGGCGACGAGGACGTGCAGCGCAGTGACCGGCTGATCGGCCGTCGCGAGCACCACCGGCGGCTCGCCCGGGGTGGCGCGCGCGTGCTCGAGCGCGGCGAACACGTGGCGCTCGACGTCCGCGCGCGGCGGGGCGGCGCCGTCCCACACCAGCTGGACGCCGATCGCACCGGCGGCGCGGACGCGATCGACCAGCGCGACCAGGTGACGGGCGTTGCGCGCGGTCACCGGGACGACCGCGATCGCGCCGGCGAGCCGGCCCGGATCGCGCGCGACGGCCCTGCGCGAGCGCAGGCGAACCACCGGCGCGGCCTCGGAGTGCGCGATCTCCGCGGCCGCTGCGTTCACCACACCTGCGACCGCATCGGCGACGGCGGCCGTCAACGCGTGCGCGAGGTCCGGATCCATCACCCCGATCGCGATCCGCGCGACGTCCGCGCCGGCCGGCGCGCGATCGGTGTACGGCGCAACGCGCACGACGAGCGAGGCACCCGCGGCGAGGTCGATCACCACGGCACCTTCTTGCGAACGATGCAGTCGTCGAGCCAGATCAACGGGCGCGCGTCGGCCGGCGTCGGATCGGTATCCCGCGCGACGAGCCCGAGCGCGCCGCCGGCGGCGACGTCGATCACGACGGCACCTTCTTGCGGAAGAAGCAGTTGTTGAGCCAGATCAGCGGGCGCGCGTCGGCCGGCACTGGATCGGTATGCCACGCGACGAGCCCGAGCGCGCCGCCGGCGGCGACGTCGATCACGACGGCACCTTCTTGCGGAAGAAGCAGTTGTTGAGGCAGGTCAGCGGGCAGGTGTCGACCTGGGCGCGGGTCCGGTGATAGGCGCGGCTGTTCCACAGCGCGCGGACGCTCTTGAGCCGCGCGTCGCCGTGGCTCCAGGGCAGCCGGTAGCACGGCTTGATCTCGCCGCGGTGATCGACAGCGAGGAACGCCTCGCCGACCCGGCACGCGACGCCGAGCGCCTCGCGCGACGAGTCGTGGAAGTACCGGCGCATCAGCGCGAGCCGCTCGGACGAGGC
>Ga0307515_10005409_pt1 | contig 25882 bp, 33 predicted proteins | sample 17_EM_MG_FD_194513 | JGI IMG/M metagenome (GOLD analysis project Ga0307515, IMG submission 194513) | Populus trichocarpa ectomycorrhiza microbial communities from riparian zone in the Pacific Northwest, United States - 17_EM | ecosystem: Host-associated > Plants > Roots > Unclassified | place... | reverse complement strand
CCACCAGCCAGTTCTCCATAAGAGCTTCAAAGGTAAAGTCACCTTGTCACATTCCCATGGTTGCGAGTTAACTAACTGATGAATTGAGTCCCGGCGCGCCGTCCATCGACCGCCTCGAAGTACTCGTCCAAACTCGCTCGGTCACTGCCTCCAAGTGTATCTCCAAACTCGCTCGATTACGGCCTCCACAAGTGCATCTCCAAACTCGCTCGATCATGGCCTCCAAGTGCATCTCCAAAGTCGCTCGATCACGGCCTCCAAGTGTATCTCCAGCCTCGCTCGATTACGGCCTCCACAAGTGCATCTCCAAACTCGCTCGATCTCGGAGTGCATCTCTAAGTTCACTCGATCACGGCCTCCAAGTGTATCTCCAAATACGCTTGATTACCGCCTCCAAGTCCATCTCCAAAGTCGCTCGATCACGGCCTCGGAGTATATCTCTGAGTTCACTCGATCGTCATTTTCAGGCACACCTCGAATTGCTCTGAAGCACCGCCTGCAGCCAGTCCAGATATAGCGTGTGTAGATGGGTAGCTATATAGATACATAGATACATAGATGAGAATACAAACTGAATACATGACTGTGATTCGAGGTGCTCCCAGGTTTGTCGCCGGCGCTCCCAGGTGCTCCCAGGCTTGACGTCGGCGCTCCAAGTTACTCTGAAGGCCGGCAGGAATGCCCTCCTATGGTCTGATACTCTCCTGAAAAACGGCTTCAGCATAACTGCAGCCCCTGCGATGAGTGTAACACACGTGTCGTTCTGATGATGCGTATACGTCACCACAAAGTAAAGGAGGTACGTATGCAACGCGATCCGTCGCCTGGGCGACAGGCAGCGTGTAATTCTCCGTCAGAGGGTCCGAGGTTCCGTCAGAGCCGTCAGAGCCGTCCGGAACACCCGGGTGTTTCAGACGGAAATTAGGGTCGTTGCTGATGAGCGATGATCCCAGGGCAAAGATTGAGCCACCAAGCGGCCGGCAGTACAAGCCAGGCGACTTCCTGGTTGTTGGACCACTGAATTGGGATGAGATAATCGACGAGGATGATGATGATGAGAACTGGGCGGATCCTGGAGCGCCGAGTGGTGGAAGGAGCCGTCCTAGTGATGGCAAAAACAATGATGACGGCGAGGGTGAGGAGGACACGCAGGGCGGTGAGAAAGCGACCGGGGATCGAGAAGGGAACAAAGGACAGGAAGGGGAAAGGGAAGGGGAAAGGGAAGGGGAAAGGGAAAGGGAAGGGGAAAGGGAAAGGGAAGGGGAAAGGGAAAGGGAAGGGGAAAGGGAAAGGGAAGGGGAAGGGAAACGGTGAAGGGAAACGTATTGTTAAACAATCCCCAGGGGAAGATGATATCTCGCGTGCCATTGCTTTGCAGTTGCAGAAGGAAATGTATGAGACAGACTCGGACATGGAGGGCTAACTAGAGCGGGTATATTTAGAGCTGGAAGCAGTGCCTGCCCTGTCAATTTCCTCAGATAATGATACCGACTCTACCGAGTCGGATGGCGAACATGACTCAGAACATGATTCTGATGTGGATCTGCGCATGGAGGATGATGTGGACGCACCAGACAGCGTTGATTTAGACGGCAATGTGGATACGGAAAGGGATGGTGACGATGAAGAGGAGGAAGATAAAGAGGAGGAGGATGAGGATGAGGAGGAGGATAAGGTTGAGGATGATGGCAAAGAACCTCGGACGATTGGCCAGGGAGAGATGGTAAATACATCGGCTGACGATGTAGATACCATGGTAGATGATCAGCCAATCGTGCTACCTGGGCAAGGCCAGGAGATGCGCGAGCATACGCCATGGCCAAAACCTCTGGCGCCTGCCCCACGGGCACAAACCCCGGAACCATCACCCACGACCACCAACTCCGGAGACTCATCCCCCACTTCCAACACTCCCTACAGATCGAGCGCCACCAAAAACAGAAACAGCACGATAAGTCGACAACAACGATAGCAATTCAAAAACGGATGGCGGCAATCGATTCTAGACGTCGAATTGACCCCAGAGCAAGTGTCCCAGCACCAGCGAGACCACAGGAGGAGGGCGCGCACAGGAATCGACACAACTGAGTGGGTTCGCGTAAAGGCTTGGCAGAAAACGCGACTGACGCGACGCGTCGGCCTATGAGCGAGCGACGACGATGACTAGGAGGCTTGCCTCACAGAAGTGATGACCAAATTCAGAGTGAGCGGGAGGAGTGACCTGGATGCGGGAGAAGCTGGAAATGGGAGGAGCGACACGCCTATGGATGTGGCGATGGAGATGGCGACGGCGGAGAAATCCAACACCGTGGAGACTGCGGGTGGAACCATATGTGAGCCGACGGAGAGAAACCAGAACGGAAAACGGAGAATGAGGAGCGAGGCCCCAGCGGCCCCCAGTGACTGGAGGAGCTGCATGGTGAGGACGATATGACAGCAGGCACAGGAACTGATGGAGCTGCACTGAACAGTTGGACACCTCGTAAACCGGGTGGAAGCCCGGGCAGCCCGCGAGGAGGCATAGCAGCTGGCAATGATGATGTGGATCCAACAGAGAGAGCAGAAGTGGGACGCCTGCCATGAGGACGACAAGCTGTGGGGGGTGGGCATCAGTAACATGATTGCAAAGACCATGAAAGGGGTAGTACAAGGCCAGGTGAGGAGAGGGAGAGAAAGAGAAATGACTGCGAGGACGGACGGTGGGGGGCTGGAGGCCTCCCAACATGCAGACACGACGCGAGAAGAGGGACCAAAGGAGCGCCAGCAGCCGCAGCAGCAACCGAAGCCCAAGCCCAAACTGCAGCTCAAACTGCAGCCTAAACCGCAGCCCGCACCCAAACCAAAGTCAGCACCCACACCCGCTAGATGGTGGGAGACCGTCCCACCCCGAGCCAAGAGTCATGGACGTCGAAGAGAATGAGTCCTGGGAAAGGCCAAAGATCCACGCAGTCCCTCTCATACGGTACATGGGGAAACGCACGCAAGGCCTGCAGAAGATGTGAGAAGAATTCGAAGCGGAGAACGAGGGTATAGTGATCCCCACCCAAATGAGGCGGTTGGCGAACCCCTGTACCATCAGGGAGAGGAGGCAGAATGGAGAAATTGCCGCGTCGTCAGTAGTTTTCATCGTAAAGGGGAGCAAGGTCACACAGAGCTGAGTCAAGAAAGGCATCAAGGGGGCGGGAGTGTGGTACCGAGTCGAAACGTACACAAACGAGGGACCTGACAGCAGATGCGAGCTCTGCTGTGGATGGGGCCACATTGAGAACAAGTGCGGCAGCAAGCCCAAATGTGGCTACTGCTCAGGCCATCACCGGACAAGCGACCACAAGTGCAATGTGGTGGGATGCACTGCAATGCAGGGATCACTCTGCGGCCACACGCTGGAGAAATGCCCTAATTGCAAAGGAAATCACATCGCGTTCAGCAGCAGGTGCGTGAAGAAGAGGGAAGCCACCGAAGCTGCACGGCAGAGCAGAAAAATAGGGCTAGCATGACAAGTGTCCACGAGTGCAGCTCGGATCATGGCAACGGGCTCGAACACAGTGGTGCTTGGCCCTAGGCCCCAGGGGGTGGCGGAAAGAGGGGGAGATGAAGAAGAGATGGCGGATGTGGACGAAGAAGAGGAGGCAGCGGGGAAGGCAAGAGACGTTACAATGGCCGGGACGGAGACTGAGACTGTGACCAGGACCGCGACTGATACCGAAACGGAGATTGAAGCTGCAGTCCTGGCTACCAATGATTAGAGTGATCCAGCACAACTGCGCAAGGTCATACGAGTGGACCGTTGCGGCGCTGGAGACAGCAGTCGAACGCAGGGCGGATGTAGTGTGCTTGCAAGAGCCACCGAGAGAAAGAGGAGAGATTGGGATCAGCCATTCGGCATACAAAATAAGAAACAGAAATAGAATTCGGACGGCGATATGGAAGGGGAGTGGCCTGGTGGTTGATGAGCGGACGGATTTGAGCAGAGGGGCCAATGACGATGTTATCGCTACCGACGTCAGGACAAGAGGTGAAAAGATTACGAGGATTGCCGATATTTACGATCAAACAGACGCGCAGTCGGGAAAGAGAGAGAGACCGGCGTGAAAGTTGAACTGGCAGAGAGTCATTCGGCAGGGCGGCACTGTCCTCGCAGGAGACTTCAACACCCACAGCAAACAATGGGACACAAGATGCCAAGTGCAGCAGGATGCTGCTTTCGGGGAAGGCGTGATTGACGAGAACGGACTGGAGATTGGGAATGACGGCAGGCCCACCCACCATTGGACAAGAGAGGACCAGGAAGGCAAATCGGTCATCGACCTGACGTTGGCAAATCAACTAATAGTAAAGTCGACCATACTGGCCGATGACCACGCCACTGGATCCGACCATGAGGTTATAGAATGGGAGGTGGGAGTAGACAGGCAGGAGGAGGCGCATCATGAGAGGGTGGTAGGGTGGAATTTAGCGGCACTGACGGAGAAGGACGCGGAAGCAGCGGAGAAGCTATGGATGGAACTAGCGAAGAAGAGAGCTCAACTAGATGCAGAGTGCACAGAGGACGAGGTGGAGCGGGAGGCCGCATTGTGTCAGGAAGCAATGAGAAGCGTTCTCGACGCCACGGCAAAGAGAATCAGGATTTGTGCCAGGTCAAAGAGTTGGTGGAACGCCGACATCAAAGAAAGAGGATGGACAGTCGGGAGAGAGAGAAGGAGAAGACGGAAGTCGGAGGAGGCTGCCCGGGCGAAGGCAGAGCTCCAGAAGTAGATCCAGCAGTCCAAGAGAAAAATGTGGGGCGATTACTTGCAGAACCTTAGGGGAGCCGAGGTGTGGAGAGCGGCGCGATACGTGAACCCTCGAGCGGGCATGACCGTGGAGGCCTTAACAGACAGAGATGGCAAGCAAGCAAACACCTCATTGGAGAAGGAGGAGATGCTAAGGCATGAATTCTTTCCCCAGAACGACGGCGACCAGTACTACAAACTACCTCCAGCGGGAAGCGCACACACACACATCACTGAGCAAGCAGTCGAGCGAGCTTTATTTCCTCAGTCAGTCAAGAAAGCGCCGGGACCAGACAAGCTGTCTTTTGGTGCTATACGGCTGCTCAGGAAGTGGGCCAAAGAGAGGATCATGAGGCTTACGAGGGCGGCAATTCGCACAGGGAGACACCCAGCGGTATGGAAGCGGGCTAGCGGCGTGGTGATTCGCAAGCCTGGCAAAGACGACTATACAAAGCTGAAGGCCTACCGCTCTATATCGCTGCATAGCTGCATGGGAAAAGTGGTCGAGAAAGTAGCCACGGAGCTGCTGCCAGAGGAGGCCAAAAGACCCGGGCTACTGAGCGAGGGACAATTCGGAAGCAGGAAAGGGCGGTCAGCCATCGATGCAGCGGCCATCATGGTCGACAGAGCTCATGCAGCGTGGACAAATGGCCACATAACAGGCGTGCTTCTTATGGACATTAAGGCAGCCTTCCCGAGCGTGGCAAAAGGAAGACTAGTCAACATGATGAAGGTCTGGCAAATGGACGGAGACCTTATATGATGGACGGAAAGCTTTCTGTCAGAGAGAACAGTGGAGATGATAATCGAGGGCAACGCCATGGAAAGACACCCAGTTGAGGCAGGGGTCCCGCAGGGCTCACCTGTGTCACCGATCCTCTTTGTGATCTACACCTCAGGACTAATCAAGTGGGTCAAAGAATATGTATCAGAGGCCGAGGGGCTATGCTTTGTAGACAACCTCGGCTGGGTGGCAACCGGGAGCGATGTTAACCATGTCGTCTCGATACTTGAGAGATGCGCAGCACAGAGCATCGAGTTGGCAAGCAGACGAGGGCTACAGTTCGACACTGCAAAGACAGAGGCGGCACTGTTCACCCGCAGACGGGGCCACAGGAGAAACCTCCAGCCGAAACTGACTGCAAAGATAAGAGTCGGAAACGGGTCCATACGATCCAACGCACAGGCGACACGCCGGCTGGGCGTCTGGATGGATGGGCATCTGTCTTTTAAGGAACACTATAACCGATGCATGAAGAAAGCCAGGGCAGCAGAAGCCAGACTCCGAACGCTTACCAAGATATATGGCGTTGTTCCTGAGAGCGTAAGGGCCGTCCAAGTGGCGTGCGTCCAAGCGGTCGCACTATATGGGAGCAAGCTCTGGTGGGACCCCAGGGAAGTAGGAAGGCAAGATGACCTCCAACTCCTCCTCAATTGACAAGCCAGATCCATCCTGGGTGCACTGCCCACGACCCCGCGGGGTGCACTGATGAGAGAGTCAGGGCTTACACCGGTGCCGGTGACCTTAGACTCCAGACAACAGCGATTTGCAGTGAGACTAGAAAACGCATGCAGTAGCAAGCTAAAGGAGCTACACAGCAACCTCTCCTCCGGTGCGCCGATATGCAGAGTAGTCAGGAAAGAGCATGAGCATGACCGGACAACCAAAGGCATGAACTGGCCGGCCCTGGACAAAGAACCAGCAGTCAGGACCACCATACTGGATGACACCACTGCAGCCAGACGCGCCGCGCAGCACTGGGCAAGAGAGACAGAAGCCAAAGTCGGAGCAGGGGTCTGGATGTGGTGGACAGATGGATCGCGCTCACACGATGGCCTTGTGGGAGCCGCAGCGGTGTGCAAACACGGAAATGAATGGAGGTCTCGCCGCAGCTTTCTGGGCACCGGATGTATGGAAGTCTTCGACGCCGAGCTGTGGGCGATCGGGCTCGCGCTTGACATGGCGATCGAGAAGAGAGAAACATTGCCGATGCATGGAGTGAAGACGGTGGCAGTCTTCAGCAACTCACAGGCTGCAATTCGATAAGCGGCACACCTGGAGCCGGGCCCAGGGCAGCAACTGGCGAGGCAGATCAACAGAAGGGCGCGGAGTCTCCTTGCCCATGGCATTGCAACCAAGATCCACTGGGTCCCGGGACACTCCGGCATCCCCGGAAACGAAGAAGCAGACAGTCAGGCCAACTTGGCCCGAGACGCGAGCAGAAGCTCAGTCATTGAGCGGCCATACACCTCGGCCTCAAACAGGGCTAGATGAATCTCCGAGGGAATGTCGGCAGCTAAGGCGGAGTGGGAGGCCGACAAGGGCAGTAAGCACTTCAGCTTCAGACTCAAGGGCAATGCGGGGACCAAAAGACCTATCCCGATGTCAAGCGTAAAATCGCTGGCCGCCAGGTTCTACCGACTGAAGTCCGGGCATGCGCCCACTGGAGTCTACCTAAAGCGGTTCGGCCACCGAGATGACGACAAATGCTGGTGGTGTGGAGGGACTGTGTCCCAGACGCGTGAGCACCTCTTCTGCCACTGCAGCAGATGGAAAGACCAGCAGAAGACACTCTGGAAGGCAGTGGGACGGGCAACAGGCTGGAAAGAGGGCAGATGCCGGCACGTGCAGATCTCTGAGCTTTTTACCAAAGAAGAGTGCGACCAGGCGGTGATGGACTTCTTGGCGGCCACTGAGGTCGGGAAATTTCCGCCCAAATGAAGTAGCGGTATGGAGCAGGTTCAGGGCTTGGGGCTCGGGGGTGTCGCTGGCAGCAACGGGGTTATACTATTCTCTCTTTCTTTCTTTCTTTCTTTTCCTTTTTGCCTTTCTCTCATCTCTCATCTTTCATTTGTCAGTGGGGACGGAGGGTAGCGGAGGGGGAGCTCTGCCATCTAGCCGGCTCGCCCGGAGGCGGAGGGGATATCAGGGTCCTGTCATACTCTAATTTGAGTCAATACTGCATGATTAAACAACAACAATGAGACTCATCCCCTCAGTGGGCTGGAGCATTTGGGGCTTGTGACACTGCAAAAACCTCGCCCGGCGGTGCCAAGTCTGCGAGAAGCTGAGGCAGCCGGAAACACCTCGGATGTGGATGTGGATCAGCAGCTGCTCGGTGAATTGGCACGCGGCGACTGTCTCCCTGATGTCCCTCTCCCAGATGCCCCTCTCCTTGAAGCGCGCCTGGATGGCTCGGTAGGCGAGGAGTGAACCAGTCCTCACATTTTAGAGGAGGCGATGGTTGATGTGTTCGGGTTAGGGTCGGGTTCTTGTCTTGTTCGGTTCCTATGTTCTAATCTATCTATCTCAGGCATTGACTATTACACGTGTCGTGAGGTTTTGGGATTGCTCAGGGTTTATTTTATGGGTTTTGTATTGGTTTTATTTTATTCAGAGTATTATGGGACATCGCGCATGCAGCATTTTTGCAACTCCTGGCGTGTAAGGAACCTCCTTGTGATGGTGTTGAGGCTCAATAAGTTAGCTGAAAGTATTGTGAGCTTACACACCAGGTTGCTCAGGCCCAGCACCAACTTTCGTCCCTTTCAACAGTGTATGCTCCGCTACTCGCGTGTTGTCGACAATGCCAGAGAAGACCCCTTCCCATTGCCCCAAATTTTCATGCCGAAAGAAGTTCACCTCAGACAGCTGGCGACTTACACATATCAAATTACACCATCCTGAATGTCACGGCTCAGGGTTGTGAGTGATGCATTAGAGGGATACTTGGGAATGGTATCGGATGAAGGGAAGGAATTGGTGCTATGGAAAGGCAGAGACGTGGACGGACGCGGAGATGGTGTGGGGATGTTAGAAGATGGTGGCGGTATAATATGTGACGATAAGGAAGTGGTCTGAGGTGTTGTGACGTCGGACGATGTGGCGTGATAAGAGTTGTGGTGGTGGTGTGTAAGATCATGGTTGGATATTCGGATGGTACATCGGAACATGAGGAATGATTCAAGGGTGGTGGATGAAGTGTATATAAAGAGAGGTCGTTTGGTGTTGGAGGATTTCCTTTTCTTCTCTCTTTACTCGTTCTCTTGTATAGCAAAGCAAGTACGACTTTGAACAGCTTCGATTCTTGTCTTGTCCTGATTTCCTCGATACGAACTTCGAGTTCCGCCCTGAATACGATATTACATTTTAGTTATCAATATCACCTGCACCCGACCCCGCCCGTTACACCAGAACGAGTCTTTTACAAAAACCCACCTGATATTGAATGTACTGTCAACATTGTTTGACCCCCTGTTTTGATCTTGCTTGGTAATGTTACGGGGGTTCTTAATCCCAATAATCAATACAATAGTTTATTGAATTAAGTACAGCCGCCTATCTAAGATACTCTTTCTTTCCTCGTCTTATCCTAAGACTCAACCTCTTGTCCCTTGTGCAAGAGCTTCCAAATAATAACGGCGCCAAAGACCGTCTCCCAAATAAACGTATACAGCGTTTCTTCGCTGCACGACTACTCCTCGGAAAACTCCTCGAATGGTAATAAACCGGTGCGAAGATACCTCAACACCAGGTAGTCGATATTCTCCAGTTCGCAGAATCGAAACACCACTTGATAGGTGTGGGGTAAAAACTGCTCTTCCAAACTGAAGAGAAGGTTGCCGAACAACTCGACAACTTGTTGCAGTGCGTACTCGGATGGTGTGTATTTGTGTCCAGGCATATAATGCGTAGTCACGAGTGGATAATAGGTCTTGAGAAGAAATTGTGAATAAAGTATCAGATAGAATTCTTAATAATATTTTAAGGTCTTCTTCGGTGTTCTGAATGTTGACTTGTTGGTTGATGCCCTTCATCCTACCGAACAACACCTTCTCTTATATAGTCTTCTTCGTGGGTCTAATCGCCCGTTCTTCGAAGCTATTACTACAAGTATCTATGATAGCGTTATCGCGGTCGCGCCCTTATCTTGTGCCCGGTGATAAGTGCCACGCTTCCCAATTGGTTATCGTGTTCATGCAACGTGGTTTCAAGCATTACGCTCCTGACAAGTCAGGCCATCTGTTCCATGATATCATTTCATACCTTGTGTTATCTTTTGAGTTATGACATCTTACTACCCGCGTGCGACAGTAGTTGGTACGTCTGCCAACAATTTAGTTGGCAGCGCTTATCGCAATTAAATGCCTCACCCTCTTAGGCTATTTGGCTTGCGTCATAGATTTAATTGGCAACCAACCAATACTATGCCAATGTAGAATTTGACGCGTAAGCTCATATCGAATACGAGTCTCATGTGCAATGCATACTAACTCAGACTAGTGAGCAGGGTTGCTTCAGGCCTCTTATCTTAAGCCAACGTCATAATTCCTTCAGTTACGTCATGCTTAGGTCGAGACTGTTCTCTTTGACCGGGGAGTACCACCATCAGTCTTATCGCCTGCGGCAATAAGTAGTGGGTCCCGCTTACTTGCATATTGACTATCAACTGCTGTGTTTGTGTGTCGGAGTAATCTCCAGTCCAATCAAACATTCCCGCTAGTATCTGGAATATGAACGTGGTTGAAAACAATGCGCTCGGCAGGAGTTACCTCCTTTCGATCTGGCAACATTGTTGCATCATCAAATAAGAATTGCCGTAGCATGTATTCTTTCAATGAATCTGCTAAGCATTGAATCTTGCTTATTCAATCGACGCGCGACTCTCATAATCCCCGCTAAAGGACATAAGACTGAATCCTTGAAGAACATGAATAGGTGTTATGCACATCACGTGACTATACCGAGAGTAACTCCGTGACATGTATTCATCTTATTCCTATCAAGTATCATTATCGCTGTTAAGAGAGAACCCTTAACAGGTAATACCGCGAAATCACAGACAGTTATATCTTGATTTACTACTTGTGTAGCCACGACCTCGCAAATTTGGATGTGCCTGCACCCTTCAAACTGCTGTAAGTACTGCAACCAACCTTGCTCTGTCACCTGCTGGGTATACCTTGGACCGAATCATCGGTGGATTCACATTTGCAACGATTGCGTTGACGAGCTTCCACGACTTACCGGATTTGATATCCACCAATACCCACATCGATCCCTATATTTGAATGCGAGAGTACCATAGTAATTGTACCTCCTGAACGAACTGGTTTGACCTCGCCGGAACTCATTGTTCCCTTTCCGAACCTGAACCTTTGAACTCCTTCGAGAGTATCGGAGGATTGTTGAATATTGAGGTAGACAACTTCATCTTGCTTGCTTATTTTTGGGAACAATCAGACGTTCCCTCCCCTTGGAATATTTATTGGACAGAAGCTGCCGCATACGGAGGAGGCTTGGAATTGGACGACCCGGTGTTTGGAAGCAACTGGACAAAGTACTGGGGAGCCCACGGTCGGTTTGATTGCGACCTGGAGTTACCTTGTGAGTGTGAAGGACATAACTGTTTAGGAGCACACTCAACGGAAGGACATGCACCAGCAGCAGCAGCATCAGCAAAGCCTGCGCCGGCGCCATTGATTGGTATAGAACCCCCGACCCCGACTCCCTCCAAAATCAACGCATATAATTGGCACTGGTAGATGTGCTTGATTCGCTGTGATGTCAGGATCAGAACAGCACGATGGGGTGGCTCTGGTGTCCACGGACAACCAGGACATCATAGGAGTAATCATCAACAGGAACCTGCTGCAAATCGACTTCGGGGAGAGACAGACACCGCGCGAAGACGCACAGGAGGTGCTGAGGAGAGTAGCATGGTACACCGAGCCCGCGGCCATTGTACAGAGGGTGTGCGATCACCCAGTCCAGATAATCGCATTACAGAAGCAGATCACAGACCTGCAGACACAACAGTTCCTGCCTCCAGAATGCGATCACTTGACATTCAAACCACAACTGGAGACTTTGAGGGGGGAACTGGAAGAGGCCAGGAGAGTCCCGAGAACGGCCGGAACAGACAAGGACCCAAGACAGGAACTGGACGAGATGACACAGGATGCCAGACAATCGGGAAAGGAAGTCCGAGCTTTGAGGACGCAGTTAGCGAATGCGCTATCCTTAGCGGCACAGGTAGCCCTGACTCCCCCCCAGCAACCCGAAGGCCGAGGAGAGAAGTTTCCCAACTCCCCGGACTTTTCAAGATCGGATTGAGCTCAGTTGAGGAGATGGATTGCTCAACTCCGGATGGTCTTACGACACGAACCCGCCAGCTTTCCCGACGAGCAGTCGACGATGTGGTACGCATTCAACTGCCTGAGGGGAGTAGCCTTAGGCCAGATCTTGCCACACGTCCGGGAGGACGGGGAAATAGGACTCGAAGACCTGCCAGCTTTTATACAACTCCTGGAAGCAGCTATTGGTGACCCCGACCGAGTAGCCACCACCAACGGAAAATGCGGGAAATTAAACAAAACAACCATGAGTTTTCTCAGTACTATGCTGAGTTCCAAGTTATTGCTGCAGATTTGGATTGGAATCCTTCGGCATTACGGAATGCTCTACGAATGGGATTATCCGAAGAAATGCAGAACTCCTTTACATATAGCGATATGCCAGAAGGACTTCCTGCGTTTGTGACGATTTGTCAGAAGCGAGATAATTGAATCCGACAATGACGCGCGGAAAAGGCGGCACAAAATCAGGGTGGAGGGATAGGTTTTGCCTCTTCCCCCAAACCTCCGGCTCCCCCTGAGGATCCCGCAGGAGCTCCCGCTGGAACAGTGGCTGGATATACTGGACCCGCACCCATGGATATAAATGTGGGCAGGAAGACGATTTCCGTGGAAGAAAGAGCCAAGAGGTTTACGGATGCGAGATGTTTGTACTGTGGCAGGTTTAACTACAGGGCTGCGGAATGTGTGGCGACGAAAAAGGCCCAGACATTCAAGGCGGCTGGAGCAGAGGTACAGGAAATAGGGACCGGGACAGGTTCTGAGGAATCGGGAAAAGAACAGGTCAATTGAAGAAGGATGGCTCTTCAGTTGACGGTAAAAGTTTTGTTTTAAATGCTTTGAAATGTTTTGGAATTTCGTGTCTTTCAGTTAGCAAGGTGGAGGTATTAGAAGGATCAATGGAAGGGAAACATTTAGTTATAACCTGCACATTGACCATGAATAATCGAGAAATACCCACACATGCACTGATCGACTGCGGAGCTACAGGCATAGCGTTTATGGATCAAGACTTTGCTCGCCATCATCAAATACCACTCCAGGAGCTCAAATAAAAAAGTCAAGTCGAGGTTATTGATGGAAGACCTATTGAGTCTGGGGATATTACACATATTGCTAAAGTAGGAATTATGATTCAAGATCATAAGGAACAGTTACCTATATTCATTACGAAATTGGGACATTATCCGATTGTCCTTGGAATTCCCTGGTTACGATTACATGACGTTGCAGTACAGTTTGCATCCAATACAGTTACTTTTGGATCACAATACTGTACAACACACTGTCATGATGCACCTGTTACGGTGCAAGGAGTTACAGAGGAACCTCCTGAGCCAGTTTACGCCCCTAGTGGGATATTTGAACCACAAATATGCCCTCAACGCCCCTTTCGAGGGAACATCATCATGCTAAATGGATCTTCATTCTTTGGAACAGTTAAGAAAGGGAAACTTAAGGTGTTTAAGGCATCTCTTTATGATATTAATAAAGCTATTGAAGCAAAGGATCTCAAGGAACGACCCCTGGAGGAGGTTGTTCCAGAACAGTATCATGAGTTCCTTCCTTTGTTCAATGAGGTTTTAGCTGATCGCCTTCCACTACAGCGATCAGGCATTGATCACGAAGTACGCCTGAAGGAAGGAGAGACCCCAATGTGCGGCCCCCTTTATTCAATGTCAAGGGCCGAGTTAGTGGTCCTTAAGGAATGGCTAGAGGAGAATATGTCGAAGGGATTTATCCGTCAATCATCGTCTCCCTTTGCTGCACGAGTCCTTTTTGCGAAGAAACCAGATGGAGGGCTTCGATTCTGCATTGATTATGGAGATATCAATAGCAAACCGATAAAGAATCGATATCCAATTCCCCTGATTAAGGAGATACTGAACCTTTTAGGGAGAGCCCAGATATATTCAAAGTGGGATGTACAAGGAGCTTATAACCTGTTGCGAGTAAAGGAAGGGGATGAGCATAAGTTGGCTTTTCGGACACGGAATGGGCTGTTTGAACCGACGGTAATGCATTTCGGAACGACAAACGCCCCAGAGGATTTTCAAGGCAACATTAATAATACCATTTGGGAAGCATTGGATGAGTTTGCTTCAGCCTATTTGGATGATATTCTTATATACTGTTAAGGGTTTTCCCTTAACAGCGATAATGATACTTGTAGGGTCAATATGAATACCTGTCACGGAGTTACTCTCGGTCTAGTCACGTGACAAGCATAACACCTATTCATGACACGCAAGAAATCAGTCTTATGTCCTTTAGCGAGGATTCATAAGAGTCGCGCGTCGATTGAATAAGCAAGCTGTTGCTTAGCGGATTCATTGAAAGAATACATACTACGGTAATTCTTATTTGATGATGCAACAATGTTACCAGGTCGAAAGGAGGTAACTCCTGACGAGCGCATTGTTTTCAACCACGTTCATATTCCAGATACTAGCGGGAATGTTTGATTGGACTGGAGATTACTCCGACACACAAACGCAGCAGTTGATAGTCAAGATGCAAGTAAGCGGGACCCATGACGTATTGTCACAGGCAATACGAACCATCATGGTAATCTCCGGTCAAAGAGAACAGTCTCGACCTAAGCATGACGTAACTGAGGGAATTATGACGTTGGCTTAAGATAAGAGGCCTGAAGCAACCCTGCTCATTGGTGTGAGTTAGTATGCATTGCAACGTAAGACTCGTATTCGATACGAGCTTACGCGTCAAATTCTACGTTGGCATAGTATTGGTTGGTCGCCAATTAAATCTATGACGCAAGCCAAATAGCCTTAAAGAGGTGAGGCATTTATTGCGATAAGCGCTGCCAACTAATTTGTTGGCAGACGTACCAACTACTGTCGCGATCGGGTAGTAAGATGTCATAAGTTAAAAGATACATAACGCAACGCATGATATGATATCATGCGACGGATGGCCTGATTCTTATCAGGAGCGTAATGCTTTGAAACCACGTTGCATGAACACGATAACCAATTGGGAAGCGTGGCACTTATCACCGGGCGCATTAGTGGCGCGACCGCGATAAAGCTATCAAGATGCTTGTAGTGATAGCGTCGAAGTACGGGTTCAAGGGACCCACGAAGACGAGTATAAAGAGAAGGTGTTGTTCGGAGGATTGAAGAGCATCAACCAACAAGTCAAACATTCAGAACACCGAAGAAGACCTTAAAGTATTATTAAGAATTCTATCTATTATTACCTTCACAATTTCCTCCCAAGAAATACTATCGACTCGTGACTACGCATTTTATGCCTGGACACAGATACACACAATCCGAGTACGCACTGCAACAAGTTGTCGAATCTTTCGGCAACCTTCTATACGCTTTGGAAGAGCAGGGTTTAACCCACACTTATCGAGTGGCGTTACGTTTTTGCGAACTCGAGAATATCGACTACCTGGTGCTTTGGTATCTTCGCACCTGGCTATTACCATTTGAGGAGTTTTCCGAGGACTAGTCGTTCAGCGAGCCAACGCTATTTACGTGTATAGAGGAGACGGTCTTTGGTACCGTTATCGATTGGACGCTCTTGCTGAACAGGTGCAAGAGGTTGAGTCTTAGGATAAGACGAGGAAAGAAAGAGTATCTTAGATAGGCGGTTGTACTTAATTCAATAAACTATTGTATTGATTATTGGGATTAAGAACCCCCGTAACATATACAGCAATTCGGAAGAAGAACATGAGGGCCACGTTGAGTGGATCATGGAATGCTTACTGGATGCAGGATTATACTTGAAGCCAGAGAAGTGCGAGTTTCATAAGACTACAGTGAGATACCTAGGATTGATTATATCAACAAAGGGGATATCCATGGATGAGGATAAGGTGAAAACCGTACGGAATTGGAGTCGGGAAAAGAAGACTGCAAATGAGAGGTTGAATAACCTGTTCGAAGTACAACAGTTCCTCGGATTCTGTAATTATTATCGACAGTTCATTTCTAAGTATTCCGAGAAAGCAGAACCACGGACAAAACTCACAAAGAAAGATCAACCATTTGTGTGGGAAGCGGAACAGCAGTTGGCTTTCGAAACTATGGTGGAGGCCTTCACCACAGCTCCAATATTTCGACATTTTGATCATGAAAGGGAGGTAATTATCGAGACTGACACCTCCGATTACGTATCTGCTGGGGTACTATCACCATATGATGATGAGGGAGTGTTACATCCTGTGGCATATTTTTCAAAGAAACATTCACCGGCCGAATGCAATTATGATATATACGATAAGGTGCTTATGGCCATTATTAAGGCGTTGCAAGAATGGAGACCAGAGTGTGAGGGGGCCGCATACGCTCTTCAACTGATAACTGATCATAAGAACCTCGAATATTTTATGACAAAGAAGCTCCTAAATCGACGACAGGCCCGATGGTCAGAATTTCTAACTAGATTCAACTATAAGATAGTCTATAGACCAGGCAAGTCAAATGGGAAAGCGGATGCTTTGACAAGGAGGCCAGGAGACCTCCCTGAGGGGGGGGATGAAAGACTTGAAAATATGGAACAGGTGGTTCTAAAGCCGCAGAATCAACCGGAGCAACTGCGTTTGTTGGCGGACAGCCCGGCTGTTCAGGGCCGTCCCTCTATTTTCGATCGTATGACAGAAGCATATGAGACTGACCCGCTACCAGGGAAGATACTGGAAGCAATTTGGACGAAGAGCGGGATACAAGAGATTACCATTGCGGAATGCATAGAGGATAAGGGACGAATCAGGTACAGATGGAATCTGTATGTACCGGAGGATGATAAGTTGCGCCTACGCATTATACAAGAACATCACGATACAGCGTTGGCGGGACATCCAGGATGAGGGAAGATGTTTGACTTGCTCGATTAATGTTATTATGGGAAGGAAATGCGTAAGGATGTTGATCAGTGTGTTCGAAACTGCCATGATTGTCAGCTGTCCCGGAGTTCAAGAAATTCGACCTTTGGGGTTCTTCGGCCCTTACTGGTACCAAATAAGCCATGCGAAGATATTTTGATGGACTTTGTTGTGGGGTTACCTGAGTGCGAAGGGTTCGATGCAATATGGGTAGTAGTGGATCGGCTTTCGAAAATGCGGCACTTTGTTCCTTGCCATACAATTATAGATGCTTTCGGTTTGGCGGAGCTGTTTCTTAGGGAAGTGATATGCCTCCATTGACTTCCATTAACCATTGTTTCAGATCGAGGCCCACAGTTTCCATCAGTTTTTTGGAAACAGGTGTGCAGTCGGTTGCGGATTGATCGAAGAATGTCGACAGCTTTTCACCCACAGACAGATGGACAGATGGAACGAATGAATGCTAGTATGGAACAGTATCTCAGAGTATATGTGAACCATCAGCAGGACGATTGGGTAAAGTGGCTCCCATTGGCCGAGTTTGCTGCAAATAATGGGATGTCCGAGACTACCAAGTATACCCTGTTTTATGCAGTACAAGGAGTCGATCCCCGAATGTCGTTCATAGGAGAACCAACGAAGGATCAGGATCAACGACGGATTAGTGCTGATCAGGTTCAAGCCACGATGCAACAAATTCATGAGCACGTTCAATTAGAAATGAGACGGAGCCAGGCGGTACAAGAAGAAGGTGCAAATCGTGGACGAATTCCTGCTCCAGATATTCAGGAGTGTTCCCAAGTATGGCTCGATGCCCGACATGTACGAACTTCAAGGCCTACACGGAAGTTGGACTGAAAGCGACTGGGACCTTTCAGCGTGGTTTGTAGAGTATCTGCATACGCATACGAACTCGAGTTACCTGCACCGATACGAATTCATCGAGTACAACCTGTTTCTCTGCTTGAACCAGTGGGGAATGACCCCCTTGATGGACAACGAATCAAACCACTGCCTCCAGTGGAAGTCGATGGCGATGAAGAGTATCAGGTCCTAAGGGATGAGGTTAGCCGGATGTATTGGAATCAGCTGCAGTACCTGATACGGTGGACCGGGTATGATTCTTTGACATGGGAACCAGCGAAGTTTGTGGACAGGCTGTAAGCAGTAGGAGAGTTTCATCAATGATATCCCCTGAAGCCAGGGCCTTCATCAGCAAAATGTAAATCGGTCCGGAAGCCATACGCAAACCTCCCAGACACCCCGGTAGCTCTCACCAGTGCTTCCAAGTACTTCCAGATCCTCCCAGCCCCCCTTGGACTGTTGCAAGGTGCTCTCAGACTCTGCAAGAGCATTCACAGGTGCTCCTGAAAGCACCTGCAGTTATGGAGGTGCATTCAGGATGCTACGAGATTTGACGATTAGAATAATGAAATTTTGGAGCTGTTGAGACCTCTGCGCAGGTCTGTGGGAGACTTCAAGAGCAGCTGAGACCTCAGCACAAGCTCTGCGGGAGACTTGATGCCATATTCTCACACCAGTGGTTCATAGCGTTCCACAACCACAAGGCACTTCGTCTGTCATTTTTGTCTTTGCTACAGTCACAAGATTTGCTACATCATAATGTGGCATGTATTATCTAAGTCTCTCTATATATATACATACGGAGATACAGGCATAACAGATATCGACTCAGCGACAGGAAGTATATATTTGCACGACCCCAGTGTAGATAGGCATCATCTTATTCTAAAAAATACACACTCTATCCTTCCCAACTCTCAGTCTCATGCACTCTTGCCGAGTTTTCATAGATCGAAGCAATTTGTGCGGTTCATGATGGTGGGTATCCCATCATATCCTCTCACTCTCTTTGTACGCTCCTCGAGCCAGAACCGCTCTTTCTCATGAATTCCCTTCAGATGCCATGCGAGGTGCGCCAGACTGTTGATGATGGGATGTCTGCGTTCTAGCTCCAGTGTTTTACAACACCATAGAGTGAGCTTAGAGATGCACTCCGAGGCCGTGATCGAGTGAGTTTGGAGATACACTTCGAGGCTATGATCGAGCAAGTTTGGAGATGCACTTTGAGGCCTTGATGGAGCGAGATTGGAGCAGTACTTGGAGGCAGTCCATGTCGAGGTGGTAGTTCGGGAGGGAGGCACGATGGGAGCTGAGACTGTATTCAATGGTTAACTCATAATGGTGGGAATGTAGAGAATTGAGTACAACATGGTCTGCCAAGAGATGAGAGACTGGCTGGGAGCAGGAGACAGTTGGTGTTGGCATGATGCAGTACGTGGTGTATGCAGTACTCATTGTATGCTGTACTCGGTGTTAACTCTTGATCATGGCATGGAGAGATAGAGAGGCGTGACTTAACTTCATGTTTTTAGGTGATGGTAGAGTTGAGGACAAGAAAGCGAGAGATGTGAGGAGATGGGACAAATCATCATGAGAAACTGGGACATAAGAGAATTTCGTGTGCGAGTCAATTTACCATCCCCGATACGGCAGGTATGAGTCCCGATCTGGCGTGTAATTACACCAATACGATGTCTTCCCAACCCGATCAGGCAAGTCGTACCCATGATTTCTCATATCCGCTCGTATTCTCTACATCCTTCTCATCTTTATCCCCCATCTCTGTCTTTCTCGTCCACAACTCTACCATCATCACAGAACACAAAGTTAAGTCATCCCTCTCTATCTCTCTATGTCATGATCATGAGTTGACACTGAGTAAAAGCATACACCGAGCACAGCATACACTGAATACCGCATCCACCCAAAATTGTTCGTTTTCCCTGCATTCTCATGATTACGAGTTGACCCCTGAATGTAGCTTCAGCTTCCGGCGTGCCTCCCTACACAATCGACTACCATCAGCCAGCTCTCCATGACAGCTCAAAGGTTAAGTCGCATTTTTACATTCCGAAGGTTGCGAGTTAACTACATGATGAAATGAGTCTCTGCACCAGGCGCACTGTCCATCGACTGCCTCCAAGTACTCGTCCAAACTCGCTCCATTACAGCCTACAAGTTCGCACGATTATGGCCTCCAAGTGTATCTCCAAACTCGTTCGATCACGGTCTCCAAGTGCATCTCCACACTCGCACGATTATGGCCTCCAAACTCGCACGATCATCGCCTCCTTGTTTGCACGATCATGGCCTCCAAGTGCAACCACATACTCGCTCGATGACGATCTCGGAGTGCATTTCTAAGTTCACTCGATCACGGCGTCTAAGTGGATCTCCAAATCAGCTCGATTACCGCCTGCAAGTGCATCTCCAAACTTGCTCGATCATGGCATTGGAGTTTACCTCTGAGTTCAATCGATTGTCGTATTCAGGTACACCTCGAATTGCTCTGAAGCACCACCTGCAGCCAGTCCAGATATATCGTGTGTAGATGGGTAACTATATAGATACATAGATACATTGATACATAGATAAATAGATGAGAATACAATCTGAGTACATGAATTTTAACAATTGTTGCATGATAAATAGTAGCTATGATTTCCAGGCGCACCTGCAGCATCCCAGGCACACCTGCAGCATTCGAGGCGCACCTGCAGCATTCCAGGCGCACCTGCAGCATCCCAGGCACACCTGTAGAATTCCCAAAGAAGATGTTTTTCCCAGACTGCTCTACCGTAATTTGAGGAGCTCCCAGACTTGTCGCCGGCACGCCGAGACTTGGCGCAGGCACTCCCAGGCACTTCCAGATGCACCCAAAGTTCACTCCCGCGCTCCAAGGAGTTCCCAAACTTATCACAACCACTCCCATGGTACTCCTGTACTAGTCAACATAGATCTCAGTTACTCCCAAGGCCGGCCGGAATGCCCTCCTACGGTCTGATACTCTCCTGAAATTGATGCATCTAAGTTTACACTCCACATCCTCTCAGACACTTCTGGAGGCTTCCAGAGACTAAAATACATTTTGCTGATGTTTGGAGAATGTTCTCGGAGGACCTCGAACCTAGGGGGGGGATACTGTCACGGCTCAGGGTTGCGAGTGATGCATTGGAGGGATACTTGGGAATGGTATCGGATGAAGGGAAGGAATTTGTGCTACGGAAAGGCAGAGACGTGGATGGACGCGGAGATGGTGTGGGGACGTTAGAAGATGGTGGCGGTAAAATATGTTACAATAAGGAAGTGGTCTGAGGTGTTGCGACATCGGACGATGTGGTGTGATAAGAGTTGTGGTGGTGGTGGTGGTGGTGGTGTGTAAGATCATGGTTGGATATTTGGATGGTACATCGGAACATGAGGAATGGTTCAAGGGTGGTGGATGAAGTGTATATAAAGAGAGGTTGTTTGGTGTTGGAGGATTTCCTTGTCTTCTCTCTTTACACGTTCTCTTGTATAGCAAAGCAAGTACGACTTTGAACAGCTTCGATTCTTTTCTTGTCCTGATTTCCTCGATACGAACTTTGAGTTCCGCCCTGAATACGATATTACATTTTAGTTATCAATATCACCTGCACCCAACCCCGCCCGTTACACTGAACACCTTCAAGTTGTGCGCCAGAAGAATCTGACTATTCGCAGTGTGCCCTAACGCGTTGAACCCGCTCAACGTCGTGAAATCAACGCTAACAAAGATTCAGTTGAAGACTTGGACGCGTTTCCCTACCTCGAACGCATTGAAAACATCGCAGACTTGGAGTCTCAACCACCGCCACCTCCTCGGCCGCCGACGGAAATATCCCCTGGAGCCGGCGCTCCGCTGATCGATTACATTGCTGAGCCATGGGAACGCGACGCTGAGGGTTGCCTTGAAACGAACCTACAAAACAACCCCTACTACCCGTTCGCGACGGGTGAAGAGTACAAATATATCCAGCGTGGGATCAAGAAGAAGGGCATGAAGACGTACTATGACAATGTGCTGAAGAAAGATAACACCGCTCTGCATTTCCCAAGCTTCAAAAATGGGGATGGCGTCCAAAAGCTCGTGGCTAGCATGCCAGGCGATCAGGCTCTTGGGCAGTGGGAACTACACACTCTCGAGGATATGAGATGGTATGACAATCACCAACGCCCTATCAAATACTGGAGTCGAGACATCATCAAAAGCATGAGATGGTTGATGCAGCAGCCAGCCTACGCCGAGCATCTTATTTACGCCCCTCAGTGTTGCTTTAGCAGCAATACGCCACTGAAACGCCTCTATACCGAAATGCACACTGCGGACTGGTGGTGGGAGATCCAGGTAAGGAGAGATACTCCAGGATAATAACATGCTAATCGACGTTTAGTCAACGCTCAGAGTGGGTGATACACTGGTTCCCTGGATCTTCATGTCCGATGGAACACATCTCTCGAATTTTGCTGGTGACAAGAAAGAGTGGCCTGTATATATGACAATTGGCAATCTATCTTCGAAGATCCGCCAGATGCCCTCAACGCACAGCGTCGTAATGGTCCCTCTCCTGCCAATTCCAATCAAGAACCACAATATTTCCCAGAAGCAGCTGGATGAGCAGTGGCAAACAAACCGAGAAGTGCTGAACGAAGTACTCAGCTGGATACTCCAGCCTCTCACCTTTAAACAAAATCCAGGCGCCAAGGGTGGGTATTACAACGTTCTCTGTGCCAATGGCAACTTCAGGCATTGCAAGCCGGTTTTACCAGCATGGCTTGCAGATTGCCCTGAGTATAGCAACCTACATCATCTCGAGTGGCATGTCTGTTTTTGGTGCGAGTGTCCAAAGAACGAACTTGGAGATTATGTCCCTCCTGACTAGCAACACCCCCGGCGGGATCACAACATATATCAAATGCTCAGCGATGCCAACACCAAGGCAGCCAATGCAGAACTCTCATCGTGCCATGTTCACTGAGGATTCAACGTGTTTCAACATATTCCCTGTATCATGAGCGACCTCCCAAAGCCCGACCTCCTCCATTCAATGCAGATCGGCATGCTTGACCACCTCCAGAGGTGGATTTTTCACTTTATGAAGACGCACGAATGGCTCGACAAGTACAATGCAATCCGGTTATCCGTGCCTGCTTACCACGATCTCACACCAAAAAATTAGTCATATGAAGATGTTACTCAATGAAATGGGAAGGAGATGAAGGAAATGTGCTGGTACCTGCTTGGAGTTGTAACCCAGTCTCTATGAGGCGAAAGCCCCGCTCAGCGTCCCATATTCAATCACGCAATTGAGTGCACCCGGGCATTGTGAGAATTCTATATGTATGCTCGATATAAATCTCACAATGATGCAACATTGAGCTACATGGAGGACGCCTTGCGTCGTTTTCACACCTTCAAAGATGTTTTCTTACTTGGGCGAGCTGCCAAAAAGGCGAAGGCCAAAGCCCATGCTCTGAGAATGGAAGTCTTGAAGAAGCGAAAGGTAGACGAGGAAACAATTGCTGAAACTTGGACGCCATCCAAGAAGCGGCGCGACATGAATGCCTGGCGGGATTATATCAGCCACAAGATAGATGTTTCCAAGGAGTTAGATGCCGACTTCAACTTTCCGAAGATTCACTTAATGTCTCATTGGGTCCAACAGATGTGTCGATACGGAGCCTTGCAACAGTATTCTGCCGAGAGACATGAACAAGTATATAAAACCAACCTCATGGACGGTTGGAATGCCTCCAATCACAATCTCAACTACCTGCCACAAGTAATCACCTTTCAGCATCGCATCCTCTGTTTCGAAATTAGAGAGCTCAATCTCCAAGCCCTCACTCAGCGTCGAGAGAACAGGGCTGCCGCCTGCAAAGTCCTCCCTTCCGGTGCCGATCTGGCTGCCCCCCTAAGCCCCGAGTCATATGTGAAGCGCGAATCAATTGGACCCCAAAACCGCCGTGATGGAAAGCATCCTGATGCTATGATCAAAGACTTCAGAGCATTACTCGACAATACACAAGACTCAACGCACCGCGTGGCAATATACAGCGGCACGTGGAAGTTTATCAAGCATAACAGTCGGAACAAGACATATATATTGGATGAACAACTGCACGCAATGGAGCTCTGTATTTACAATGGTATTAAGGTTCAAGTTGAGGGTTTAGATGGTGAACGCATATCTCAGATGTGTCGATGCACAGGAAGCCAGAGCTGGTGCGGAGGGGATCAACGGAATGACTGGGTGTGGGTAAAGCAACGCCCAGGGAGGTGTTATGGCACGCTGAATGGGCGTCTCCCATGGCAACTGCAACGACTATTCAAAATCAAACTCCTAAACAAGGATGGAGCTTTCATTGAGTACTGGTTCGCCCTGGCGCTCACCACAATACCTGAAAACTCTGGTTACTTGGATCCCGTCTCTAAATTTGTACAAGTGAGAAAAGCACCGGCCGCCATTGCTTGGCAAGTTTTCAGCGTGGAAAACATTGTCGGCTGCGTGCACGTAATTCCAGAGATAGCTACTAGTATTAAGACAGGAGACAGATGGAACAAGCGACGGATTGTCAATAGCCACATAGATCTGGTGACTTGGAATGATGTGTATAATTAGTAGAGAGAGAATTGTATTTTGCACACATGTAGAAGGAATGCGAGGAGAGATTTTCGCAGCATCACCCATTGCATTGCAATTCCGATGCAAGCTTGTACCCAATGAACTCATTCCGACGTATGGTGACAGTTGGCCACAATGCCAGAGTGATCGTTTAAAATGGGAGACCGACAGAACGGGAAGAAACGGTGAAACAGCGATCGGATGGTGATATACAATGCGAAGCATTGTATTGATGCTGGGCGCGGAGTAATCTGCCACTGGGGTGACTCTGACGGCTCTGACGGAGCGTTTCCACTCTGACGGAGCCATTCCGCCCGAACGGAATATTTTTTTGCTGATGAAGACCTCATCGGGCATATAATCACACCAATATGAGGTCTTCCCAACCCAATCGGGCAAGTCGTATCCCTGATTTCTCATATTCGCTCGTATCCTCCACATCATTCTCATCTTCATCCCCCATCTCTCTCTTTCTCATCCACAACTTCTACCATCATCGCAGAACATAAAGTTAAGTCATCCCTCTCTATCTCTCCATGTCATGATCATGAGTTGACATGGAGTACAAGCATACACCCAGTACAGCATACTCCGAGTACAGCATACTCCGAGTACAGCATACTCTGAGTACAGCATACTCCGAGTACAGCATACTCCAAGTACAGCATACTCCAAGTACAGCATACTCCGAGTACAGCATACTCCGAGTACAGCATACTCCGAGTACAGCATACACCCAGTACAGCCTACACCCAGTACAGCATACCCAAGATTGTTCACATCAGCAAAAAACATTTCCGTCCGGGCGGAATGGCTCCGTCAGAGATGTCAGAGACACCCCGGTGGCAGATTACTCCGCGCCCGGCGTCAATACCACGCGTCGCGTTGCACATTGCCCTCCGATCGCCGTGTCGCCGTTTCTTCTCGCTCTGTCGGTCTCCTATTTTAAACAAACACTCTGGCGTTGTGGCCAACTGTGACCATACGTCGGAATGGGTTCATTGGGTACACATTTGCATCGGGATTGCAATTGGTGACGCTGCGAAAATATCTCCTCGCGTTCCTTCTACATTAAGCTTGAGGAGCGTAGGAAGGTGAGAAGATATGATACTACCCGGCCATGAGGATCCACGCAATTGCGCGGATCCACAAAATCTCGGACAGAGCGAGTGAGACCAAAAGTTGGGAAAGATACAGTGTGAATTTTCATTGTATGATTTGAGGAGATGGAAATGAGATGATGTCTATCTACTCCGGGTCTGCCGAATATATACTCCCCGTCACTCTGTCCACCTCCGTTACCCCTGTATCTCCGTACAACCGCCGTCGCTCCTTGAAGATGTACTTGATCGAGCGTGTTTGAGATGCACTTGGAGACGTAGATCGAGTGAACACAGAGATGCACTTGGAGACTGAGATCGAGTGAACTTCGAGATGCACTTGGAGACGTAGATCGAGTGAACTCAGAGATACACTTGGAGGCCGTGATTGAGCGAGTTTGGAGATGCACTTGCAGGCTATGATCGAGCGAGATTGGAGGAGTACTTGGAGGCGGTCGATTTGGAGGGAGGCGCGACGGCAGCTGAGACTCTATTCATTGGTTA